>Ga0209652_1002885_pt1 | contig 12984 bp, 6 predicted proteins | sample SaaInl74LU_5_DNA_FD_184641 | JGI IMG/M metagenome (GOLD analysis project Ga0209652, IMG submission 184641) | Marine microbial communities from expanding oxygen minimum zones in the Saanich Inlet - ESP_74LU_5_DNA (SPAdes) (version 2) | ecosystem: Environmental > Aquatic > Marine > Intertidal zone ...
GGGGGGGGGGGGGAAGCCAACTGCGGCACACGATACAGAATAGTATTCATATATATTAAATATTAAAGGCTGCTCAATGTAGGCTCAGTGGTCTGAACTCCCTTCAATATCGTGTTATTCTTCTGCTTGTTTTCGTTTCCGCTTCTTTTTATCTTTCTTATCAGAAGAGCCCCATGCGCGACACTTCTTCAACTTCTTATTGACCCCCTTGAGCTCATTCATGTCTGCATTGTAATTTCCACAACCATGCTTACCCTCCCTCAGCTCCCGAATCAACTGCGCTAATCTCGACACCCGCTCCACTAAGGCATCAATCGCTGCCGTATCTACCACGACTCCCGATTCATCAGTATCCTCGAAACGAGATCGAACATATCCTACAATATCTATTTCAGGCGACTCTACCTTGTCTCCTTCTACTCCTCCTCCTCCATCTTCGCTATTGCCTTTTCTTTGATTGTCTTCATTTGCCACCACCAACGCTGCCGTTCCAACCTCTCCAGGTGCATACATCAACGGAATATCAGACACAATCACATCATCCACAATCTTCATTGCCATATCATGAACCGGTCGCAAATCTTCTCTCTCCAACTGTCTCTCCTCCCCCTTCTTCCATTTCACCAGTCCCTTCCCTCGCTCACTCTTCAAAAATGTTCGTAAATCTTCCACTATTGGCACTATAGTCTTGTACGGTGAAAACACCAGCAAATCAAAATCAATACCCTTCATCAATCGAATTTCAGCATCTAAAATATCCGTGAGAGGAACGGGAGCATTCATTTCTTTAGTTCCCATTTCTAAATAGCGAACGTCCAACATGCAATCTTCCACTTTGGCAGCCAAGAAAGCTGCCGCTGCCAACATGGTTTTGGGATCGTGTATCATGACTGAATTCGAGAGGTAAAATCGTCGAAAGAGGAGTGAGGCTGTTGCGGCTACCTTGGCATCACGTTTGCACCGGGGCAGTGTGGCATGTGGACCGATGAGTAGTGGTATTTTGGAGCAGTAGAATGATAGAAGTAATGTTTCATCGGATGGAGTTAGAAGTGCAGTGGAGCCACGTGCGTTGGAAGTTTTTGTAGGACCGTAGTTTGGATCATCTTCGGACATTAATTGAACTACTTGGTCGTCGGTAGTAGACTTGGGTCGATCGCCTCGAGTATCTGCAAATCCATATACTTCCAAAGGTGCAGCATTATCTTCACGTGATAACACATCACGTGCTCTTCTGTTTGCCCTCTCTCGTAACGAATTCAATTCGACTTGAGAGGAGAGTTGCCATTTGAATGCTTGAGATGATTCTTCGTAGAGCATTCTTCTATCATTGGTATGGCTGTGGTTGCCTCTGAAATTCTATTAGACTATTCCCGCTTCACTGTTTTAGCTCGTTTTATGGCTCACTTCTCTTTTTACAACAGCGGCACCAACGAATCAATTCGTGGAAGGGTGGAAGCCGACGCATAAGTAAGCAGCACAATGATACTACGGCACATTACTGTGGTCTCCTTCTTCATACTGTCGCCCTGTCAAGCCTTCCTTCATGCTGCGGTGACACCTACCTCGCGGCCACAGCGGCAGCTCGCTGCCTTGACCGTAGCGGCGGCACACAAACGACAACAGAATAATAATGACAATGATGACGTACTACTAATACACAATAATGGAGTTGAGAACTCCCGGCGATCATTTCTCAAGGATGGAGCTACTGCATCATCGGCAGCAATGGTATTCTTATCGAATGTTCTTCTGATGCCACCGTCTGTGGCGCGTGCAGAGGAAGAGATTGCTGTTGATGAATCTTCTGTCGTAATGGAGGAGGAGAAGAATGCTGTTGTTGAATCGACGACCGCACCTCCATCATCAGAGGTAGCAGATGAAGGAACACAAACAATATCAGATGCAATGAAGGCAGCAGAAGAATCAGACGAAACGAAGGCAATAGAGGAAGAGAATGCTGTCGTTGAAACCATCATAACCGAGGAACAAAAGCTTGACTCTGACATACTCAAAGAGGAAGCAGACGAGAAACAAACGATATCAGATGAAAAGAAACTTGTAGAGGAGCTTGAAAAGGAAGTCGCCATAGAGCAGGATGATTCTGCAACTCCAGAAGATATTGAAAAGGAGGAGGCCAAAGTCAAGGAAGCGACAGATAAACTTATTGAAGAGGAGGAAAAGCTCAAGTCGGAAACAGAGGCTGTCATTACTGAAATTGAAAAGATTGAGTCGGAAGTAAATCAGCTAGAACAGCCGACTGATACAAACAACAAGGAAGGTGAACAGCAAAAGCCATCGGATGAATTTGTAACCAAGCTGAAAGAAAAGGTGGCATTTGAAGATGATTTGATAACACGCCTCAAAAAACAAAGTGAGAAAGATATTGATCCCAAGACAGGCAAGTTCAAGGCCATGTCAGCCAGAGATTACAAAGAAAGAGCCAAGAGTACAGATGTTGATTGGATAAAGGCCCTCAAAGATACAATTGCCAATGAAGAAGAGTTTGAAAAAGACCTCGAGGCATTTGAAGGACTGCTGGACAAGGAGTTTGGTCCTGCAGTGAAGGCTGCTCGCAAAGATTTGGTACCATTGGTAGGTGAGGTCGTAGGCGAGGTACGAGAAGAGGTAGCGAAAGATATTGCTCCAGTGGTTGGAGATGTGATGCAACAGTTGAAGGAGAAGGCTGTACCTGCTGTGGAGAATGAAGTGGATGAGTTGAAGCATCTTGCTGAGGGTGCAATTGGAAAGCTGCGCAGCATTTTTTGATGCACCTACACCACGCAAGAAGGATCTTATGCCTTGCTTTGTACAGGAGAGAGATGGCATTTAAGTAGGTGGAGGCATTTTGTCGTTTTAGGGAAGTAGTCATAATTTTTAGGCAGGTTTTATCCCTGAACCCAGAATCGAAGAAAGTGATGAAGAAAGAGAGTTGCATTATACTCACACAGGAGTGCTTTTCTGAAATTTTATGAACATACTCACGACCGTGATCGCCTACTCAACAAAATCGTCCATGGGTCCCTCTTTCCTCTTGTGTTTCCCACTTGATTCTTGTGACTACTCACATAAATGCACGAAACTCAGAGCGGTTCGCTTCTAATTGAGAAATTTGATGCCTACATCACGCTAACCGCTGGCTAGATCGCCCTTGAACGGACGAAAAAGGAAACTTATTTGGCCAGTCTTTGCGAACTCTCACTCCGATTTCAAAAGCAACATGCATGCAAAAGGTAGAAACATTCATGAAATATCGGGAAATATTGGTGCGAGAAGCTGATTGCGACATTGACTGAGACTGCTGATAACGAAGACAACAGGTAGACTTATAGCTGAATAATGGCAATATGGCTCCTTCGATATTTAGTAATGCAGCAACTCCGATGGACCCATCTACAAGGGAAAAAAACTGTAGATTGGTCTCACCTCAAAGTGGTGATGGAAGTGGTTTTTGGGTAGGTTGCTTTGGAAGTATACACGATAGCCTTCCCAACATTTGTGGTGAATCTGATAATAAATTATCGGCAAACAGCTCTTTTGCTATTGTAGAAGAAGACGTCGATTTTAATGCTCCAAGCAAACTTGGAGGCTTGAAGGCTTCACTAAAACGAGTAGGCTCCTTTAGACGCTCGTGTTCACACGACGACCTAAGCGTTTGTTCCGCTGGCTCAGTGGACTCACAGTATTCGCAGTACTCGCAGCGGCGGCGTCGGCGACGACAAAATAATAGAGACACAAGGGACCCATCGCCCTCAATAGACAACAATAAACGGAGTTTAGACACAAGTGACGGAAAGAGGGAAGCCGATACTCCACTCCTGATAGACCCTCCGAGTACACGTAAGAGGTCTAGATCGGTACCATTGGAAAAGCTACTCAATAGCAGAAAAGAGAAAGGGGCAAAAAGCACAAATCCAAGTCCTTCTTTGGGAGGAGGGCTGGGAGCCGGCACATCTATCAATACTAAAATGTTGAATCTCCTGGAGAAGATAAACGTCGAACCGTTCGCCTTGAAGCACGATGAGGTTGTTACAGCCTTAATTGATGATGCGTTACAGGATTCAAGTGACGATAGCAGTAGTTCCGCTTCCATAGATCGGAAGAGGACGTCATTGTATGGCAGCCCACTCAGGAAGAAGGGCAGTCCTAATAGAAAGAAAATTACTACACCGCAGTGGATGCGGAATAGACCACGGAAGTCAGATGAGCGTTCGGTTAGTAGTAGAGCGAGTGGCATGAGTAGATTTACTAATGTGAATACATCGGATTTCTTCCACCCCCAGTGTGTTCTACACAAGGAGAAAGGGGCACTGAAGGATTCATCCCAAGGGAATCCCCCATCAGCCGTGGGTAGGGAGGCCGCCCTCGCGAAATTGATGGAAAAGCTAGTCTTACTGTCTGAAATTGAATCGGGGAAGTACGGAAAGGGAGCGGACATGCTACGCTCCGATGCAGTTGCTTTCCCCATCCAGGGATATATGGGGTTAGAAGCGGTAGAGACGCGTTCCATCCTCACAATTCGAATGGGATTTGTTAGTATGAACTATGGTATAGTCCTCCAATGGGATCTTGCCTCAGAGCTCGCGAAGCAGGTTGTGTTGGTGAAGATGTGCCGTGATGACTTCTTGGAGAGGAATCAGTTTGACTTCTCCAATTCAGGCAATCATACCGTCGTTACTGATAGTGACGGAGACGAAGAGAATTCCATCCTCATTTCGGATGGCTCAAGAACTGATTATTCCCCCGGAAGAGCACTCAAGACTGATGTCAATTCTTCAGGTGTTGGTCAAGCACACTTGGCAGTTTCAATCTTGAACGTGAAGCAACTGGTTCCAAAATGCGATCGCCACAGAGCAGATCAGTTTAGATGGCCATGGTCAAGAGCTACTGATCCCGAGCCAAAATCCAAGTCAAGAAAATCCGATCACTCTGACGTTCGACCATATGTTCGCTTTGTCTTTGGACAAAATCAACACTTAACCAAGTCGGTCAAGTATAATAAGGGCAACATCACTTGGAGTAAGAGACAACGGAACTCATGTTTACTGCCGTGTCCACCTGAAGACCAGCGATGGTTTTCGGGACAAGATGATTTGATCGTCGAAGTGCGAAGCAAACAAAGATCAAGTGACGACTCCTCAACGGGCGGTCGATTTATACCCAAGTCTTTCTTCAAGGAAGAAACTTCTTCTCCTAAGCGTAAAGCGACGGATGACCCGTTGTTGGCGGCAGTTACTGTACCTTTGTCTTCTATCATCTTTGATGAGGAAGAGGCCATGGACTCTTTGGATGGCAAGACAAGAAGTGCACTCTCAAGAGTTACACGCTTGTTCAAGAAACACCCTTCCAAGACCAAGGACGAGACTCCATCTAACAATATTACTCTACCTCTCCCAATGAAGTGCTGCTCAAGTGCACCATTCGGATCCATTTCTCTTCGCATAACGATGAAGACCCCAGCTGTATATAGAGACACGCCCCCGTTACCCGTCCCATCAGTAAAAATCCCATGTCCGCTACAAATAAGCAGAAGGGCACTCCAGACCAAAGTTGAGGCGTCACATCAACAGGTAGAAGGCATTGAGCTACTGCCGCTGACGAGCTTAATTAGCAGTTGGGTTAATGATGGCGCACAGGCCAATTCGAAGAACAAAAACAAGGCAACGATGAGCAAGGTTATGATGTGGACCAAGCGGTATGATCCTAGAACGAAGAAGTGGTCCAACGTGAACGCGTCGATCAAGAACACGTTAGACGCGTCGATCAAGAGGAGGCCCAGCTTTAAGAAGGCGACAAAAAAGAAACATGAAGATTCTGACGACGATAGATCCATTATTTCCAATATTTCCAATGTCGTGGACAGAGTCATGGGCAAGGGAGTAGAGGAAGAGAAAAAGCGGTTTAGCTTGAAACCTGCCACACACGTGATGCAGCATGCAGGAAGCGAGTTAAATAGAAGCCTTCACAAAGTTAGTGATCACGTGAAGGAAAGGAAGAAGGTCGTAGGGAGCCGGATAAATGAAACCGTGCAACATGTACAAGAAAGGAAAAAGGTCGTAGAGAGTCGGTTAAACGAAAAGGTGCACCACGTTAAGGAACGCAGTGAGAAGGCTCATGAAAATATGTACCACGTCAGGAAAAGGGCAAGCGCAGCGAACCGGATAGCGAATGGTAGAAGGCCCAGGTAGTTGATATCATGTTCCATACTGGGATGGAATTTGGGCCTGAACTGAGAGGGAATAAAACGTAACTTTATAAATGTGTTGCGCAGTACTGGTATCAACTTTAATTCAATGAATGTTTATTCAATGCACCATGGAGTCAGCTAGTTAAGTTTTTCTAAATAGTTGCTGTTTTAGTATTTCTCGCCACATTAAATTTATGCATCGGGCTTCAACAAGGGAAACGCGATGACATCTCGTATTGATGGTGAGTTGGTCAACAACATAACAAGCCTGTCAATTCCAATACCCAATCCTCCCGTTGGAGGCATTCCTTGCTCCAAAGCAGACAAAAATTCTTCGTCAACACCACACGCCTCTTCATCACCTGCTTCCTTCTTCTCGGCTTGTGCCTCAAACCGTTCGCGTTGATCCACAGGATCAGTCAACTCACTGAATGAATTTGCCATTTCTCTGCCAGTTGCAAAAAGTTCGAACCGCTCAACAATTCCCTCCTTACTTCGATGAGGTTTAGATAGTGGACTCACTTCCACTGGATAATCAATCACATAGGTAGGCTGAATCAATTTCGGCTCGCACAACTCCTCAAAACAAGCATTGAGCACATATCCAACGCTAGTACATTTGTGAACATCTGGCACACCCGCGGCACTAGCTGCAGCCTTGGCAGCATCAAGAGTTGATGGGTCATTCAGATCAAAGTCAAAGTCAGGAATTTCTTCCTTTACGACATCATGCATTGTGACACGTCTCCAGGGACGCTCAAGACTGATTGTGTGTTCGCCATACGGAATAGTCATGGAATCGCAGACCTCACTTGCCATACCTGAACAAATAGTAGTAAACTCGAGTGAGCAAAAGAAAGCAACTTTCGACAATCAATTAGGATCAAGATCAACAATTACTCACCACAAATCAACTCCTCCGTCAAATCCATCATGTCATCATAATCAGCATAAGCCTGATATAACTCCACACTAGTAAACTCAGGATTATGCCTGGTACTAATCCCCTCATTCCTAAAAATTCTTCCCAATTCATAAACACGAGGAAATCCTCCAATAATAAGTCGCTTCAAATGCAATTCCGTCGCAATTCGAAGAGTCAATTCCATATCCATACTATTGTGATATGTTTCAAAAGGTTTTGCCTCAGCTCCACCAGGTTGAGTGTGCAACACGGGTGTTTCAATTTCCAAAAAGCCCTTGTCATCCAACTGACGACGCAAACTGGACGTAATTTTGGCACGTTTGTAGAATGTCTCTCTCACGGAAGGATTGACAATCAAATCCAAATGACGATTACGGTATCGCTTGGAGATATCCGTAAGTCCATGGTACTTATCCGGAAGAGGCATGGCCGACTTGGTTAACATGGTCCATTCCTTGGCATACAATGTCAATTCTCCCTTATCCGTCCTGCGAATCGTTCCCTTGGCACCGATGATATCTCCCGAATCAGTCCAAGCCTTGAGATTCTTGAAGGAATCGGCATCACGTTCCCCTAGGCGTTTCTTATCGAATTGAAGTTGAATGGTACCAGTTTCATCTTGCAATGTGTAAAATGCCAATTTACCAAACACACGTCGTGCCATGATACGACCCGCTACGGCAATTTCGGCTCCGTCTCCCAAGGTTGTGAATTCATTCGTGTCATCTTCTTCACCGGGTTCCAATTTTCCATCATATTCCTTTGCCAATTGTGACGCGGTGCGATTGGGATCATAGACGTATGCATAGGGTTCGGCACCGACATCTCTCATGGCAGCCACCTTGGCAAGACGAGATTCACGTAATTCATTAATACTCATTTCACTTTCATCCTTCTTGGGAGCAGGACCCTTCTTCTTTTTGGGTGGATTCTTTTTCTTCTCCTTTTTGGGAGCAGCAGCAGCTGGAGCTTCACCTGTAAGATCTGCAAGCTTTGCCTTTAACGCCAACAATTCTGCAATGTGAGGTGCAAGATCTTCTTTGGAAATTCCTTCATCTTTCAATGCACGGATTTGGTTTCCTTTGGTGGCAATCTGTTCTTCGGTGGAGGTAACTTGTGCGGAAACATCTTCTTCGGTGGTGCTGAATAGACGACTATTATTATTGGTATATCCAGCGGTGGTACTACGGGACGCGACCAGTTGTGAGTGTGCCACAATACTGCGCTGCTGCAAATATAGTGACGAAGTAGTAGGTCTAATGATAGTGGACGCAATCGATCTAGACGAGAATGAAAACGCAGCTGCCGTTCTAGCCGCCGGTCGAAGTGTTGCCAAGAGAAGTGTCGACACCATCACCTTCGTTTGGCGTCGGCTGCTGCTGCTGTCTGATGCTAATTTCATGGAGGAGTAAATGTGAGTTATTCTTTTGGTTGATACTGGCTGCTTTAGATAATTCAATGAAGCACCCGGGCAATACGAAAGAAGCGTCGACAATGGCAGACACACAGTGGAAGCATAAGCTGCCGATAATGATGAGTGGATGGAAGCAAAACCATCAAAAACCAAAAACGCAACTTCGTTCGTCAGAATTGCAAAGAAAACATCTGTAACCTTTTCCGATGTGCGATGTGTCCGAAGCTTGCATTGTCCGCGAAACAAGCAATCAGCTCGACCAAAATCTCATAAAGATGCCGATGCCGCCCATCAGTCGGACGAAATTTGGAGTCAGCTACTAGAGTACGCCTCGCAGTGCTTGAGAACACTTGTTACCATCGAGGATGCTTGTGTGCACATCTTGTGTTTAATCGGTGATTGATGTTGCAATTATGGGCGTTAAGGATCGCATCAAGGCATTGAACCAACAGGCAGAGCAGAGCAATGCCTCTCCTGGTTCTCCAGCAGGCTCACCTACGAGCAGCAGTAATGCTAACAGTCCAAGCTTGAGGAGATCGGTACCGCAGAATTCACCAACTACACCTGCTGCTCCAATCTCGCCAGCTAACAACAACAACGATGAAGAGCTGCAAAATAATAATGCATCATCAGCAGTATCAGCTACTGGACAAGGTGTAGAAATACTCGACAGCGCAATCTCTACCACCAGTTCTGTTACAACTCACAAATTAGATAAGAAGCATGTACAAGTTGACGTCTTTGAAGATGCAAGTGGTGCAAGCAGTAGCATCCCACCCATTACCATTGAAGAAGATGGAGACCAAAGGGATGATGATCTAGAAAGTGGAGCACACGTTCAACAACAACAGCAAATGGAAGAAACTCCAGCAGCTACCAAAGAAGTACTAGAAGAACCACCCTACGATGAAACAACCAATGATGATCCCTTGCTTCCAATGACTCATGTAGATCATACAACTCCAGATGATGTATCATCTCTACATCTTTCGTTTCTAGAAGAAGAAAAGAGCAAGCACAACGACCAATCGTCAAAAGTACAATCATTGCCAGTACATTACGAAGAGGATGATTCCATCGATGAATACAGACTAAAGGCACTGCAGCGGAGGAACATGTTAATTATAATGTTACTTTTGGTATTCCTTGGATTGGTTTGTGCCATTGGTGCTGGGATTGTGCTAGCGGTGAAGAATAAGCCACCGACAAATGAAGCTACTGAAGACAAGTATGGAGGTGTTGGAGGAGGCATTGATACAGATGATTTGTTTGCAACTACCATTCCCTCTTCGTCACCTAGCTACGAAGGTCCGTGTATTGGTGTTGAAGTGGGTATCGTTTTTGATAAGTATGCTACAGAGACAAGTTGGAAGCTTCTTGCTGGAGAAAGCGAAGAAGTTATCTGGACGTCAGATTTCTATGGATCAAATTGGAATGACGACTGGGATGTATTTCGCAAGTGTTTTCCTCCTGGTATGTACACGTTTGTGTTTATGGATAAAGAAGGCGATGGTATCTGTTGCAGTCATGGGGAAGGCAAGTATGTGTTGTCATCAGAAGGAACGATTATTGCAGTTGGAGGACAAATGGATTCGAAAGAAGAACGTACAACATTTGAATTAGAATACGTTGAACCCGAACCATCAGATTCAAATGGAGATGGGTTGGATGATCGACTTGGATTGGTGATGCCTTATGATTCTTCGAACTTGATCGAAGGAGAGACGTGTGAAAACTTTCGACTTGTATTCGAGACTGATCAGTATGGAATTGAGACTAGTTGGGAGTTATATGAGGGTTCCGACAGAGTTCCGGAAAACTTGGTTGCTAATGGTGGACCCTATGGCAGTGAAGAAACCTATGTGTACAATTATTGCTTGGCGTCTCAAAAGAGTTATGTGCTGTACATGTATGACTGGAAAGGAGACGGACTGTGTTGTGAATATGGTCAGGGATTTTACAAGGTGACTTCAAGAGATATTGTAATTCATGAAAGTGACGGAAAGTTCGGAGAGGAGGATGTCGTTCGATTTGTTTTGCCTGCAGATGGCACTTTCATCGAAACAAACGCACCGGTTGCAACTCCAGCTCCATCTCGGCGACCAACACCATTGCCAACGCCGCCACCACTCACACAACCTCCGACGCAACGTCCTACTCCAAATCCTATAACACCTCCTCCAGTGCTGACTTATGCACCATCTAATACTCCGACTCCTCCTCCGACACTTCCTCCTGTATTTATTGATTTATCGTCAAATCTTCCAACGCCTCCTCAGACGCCACCTCCTTTTACACTTCCATTCATTACATTCCCTCCATCAGCGACACCAATAACACAAGACACGACTCTGACGCCGACAGAAAGGTTCACAACAATATCAACGAACGTGTCCCCAATGCCCACCGCAAGTCTAACTGCAATATCAACTCCACCTCCAACATTGCAGCCGTCAATGATATCAACACCACCTCCAACATTACAGGCAACAAACATGTTAAGTGTGTGTCCCTTTTGCGCTGGTGTCGAAATGAAGAAGCCTGATCAAGAACTTGCTGCGGGACAAACTTGTCAAACAGTTCAAGACAAAGCCAATACCCTGACTGCAGATCACCCGAACTGTGAATTACTCAAATTGGTGGAGGAATCGTGCTGTCGCCCAAAGTAACGTCATTTATTTGTCAGTATGTTTAAGTCGTGTAGGAGACTCTTCCTTATATCTGGTCTCAACATTAGGAAAAGTAAATTTTTGTTTAGTAGCAAATAACTTTTGTGCTTGAAACAGTTATTCGTCATCAGTGCACCATCGATTCGCAGCAGCGTCTACGTCCCAGACATAATACCAAGACGGATAAAGAGAACCCTTTGCGTTTTCATTCGGGCTCATGCGGTAATCATAAAAAAGTTCTTCGTCTTTCAAATCTCTCAATGCTATCAAGCCCATCCCATGCATGACAACCTTCTCCTTCTCAAATACATCCTTTGCCCAAGATTTAGGAGGAAGCTCGTACTCATTGGGAATATATTCACGAAGTCTCTCGTTCTGGTCGGTAAGTAGACCTTCTGTAAAGTTGATTGGAACAGTGACGCAATTAGGTCCTTGACGAGGTTGGAAATGGTACGTCGGATTGCTCGACTCGTCCTCGTTATCTTTGCTCTGGTCATGATTAGAATCAATTGCTTCTTCTGTCGATTTTATCGGTGGTGGAGGATGATTCACAATATGACCAGCTGCCCACAAATTCTTAACGACCGTATAGGGACTCTGACGTGAGTCAATCAATATATCATCATATCTCATGGATAGCTGATTACGAGGATCATTTTGAGAGAATTGCATTTGGGTTTGAAGAGACGCTGTCATTAAATGCTCCTTGGGCCAAACCTTTCCCGGGAAGAATGATAAGAGTGTTCCTGCGGGTGCAAAGCCATCAATAAATACTCCTCTACCAGCGTTGGAGATGGTAGATTTGAATGGTAGAATTGAGTAGGTGTAATGACCATCCTTGTTGGCATCCATGCTTGTTTCAGTCTTAGTATCGATTGTCGGAAGAGTTCGGACGCGGTGTGATCGCACAATATTTCGTACGTGGTAATATCTCATGGCAGATACAATCTCTGCCTCTGATCTGTTTGGATAGAAGCCAAAATCATCGACATAATCTTCCTCATCAGTTTGAGGTTTGGGGTCATCAGTGTTCTGCGGCATCCAATCAAAGTATTGTAACAAGGTTTCAATAGCTCCCTTCTTTAGCTTGTAGTAATGCACTGCATCAGAAGTGTTTGTGTTTGCAAGTAGTTTGCAAATACGATCATATTCTTGCAACAAAATCTCTCTGTACTCAGTAGCCTCTGCATCACTGAATTCATAATTCTCGTCATCGTCATCATCATCTTGATTGTCTGCAGCATTATTGTTATGACGCAATATCATATCCTCTTCCACATCACACGCAACATTGAGCAACTGAATAATCTGTGGCTCCAACCGAGATTGTATCTCTTGACGTAATCTTCGCAAAGGCATTTCACTGATGTCAGTTTGTTCATCAAGATACGAAACTGCCTCGTCCATGTATTGCTTGATTTCTTCCTTCGATTCATTGTTCCATGTCAGTTGGTCTTTATTGTTCTCGGATGACAGATGCTGCTGCTGTGCCTCCATCCGTAACTTTCTATGAGTCACAGCCAACAATATCCAATACATATCTTTCCGTTCTTGTATACCACGGGGTGTATCATCATTGGATCCAAAGATGGTCTTAATGAAGGTTCGTATTCTTGAAACAATGCCGACTTTCTCTGCAGAGGAGTTTGAATCTGCATCGGTAGAGAATGAAGCCGATGAAATGAGATTCATATGATGTGTCGTTGGTATCACATTATTAGTTGTGATGAGCGGTGATGCCAATCGAGTTGCGTTGTAATGATGGATACCGATGACAACATTATTGACAGCA
>Ga0209652_1002890_pt1 | contig 12977 bp, 16 predicted proteins | sample SaaInl74LU_5_DNA_FD_184641 | JGI IMG/M metagenome (GOLD analysis project Ga0209652, IMG submission 184641) | Marine microbial communities from expanding oxygen minimum zones in the Saanich Inlet - ESP_74LU_5_DNA (SPAdes) (version 2) | ecosystem: Environmental > Aquatic > Marine > Intertidal zone...
GCGGGACGGACTTTTGGCGCGAGACATAAGACAAGGTGAGATTAGCCTAAATCAAAATTTAGACGTTTTACTTTTCTTGACTCTTATCTCTTATTCTACAATCGGCCGGCTATTCACGGACAGGACTATTAGTTATCAAATATCTCAAAACTCTTCATTTAAACATTATTTTAACTTAACCCTAGATAATTCGGGCCACGCGTCTCTTTTTGAGAGCTTGCCTTGCTTACATGCTATTGTACCAAAACACAAGTTGAAACCGCCTCTGGCACACTACACTGCAAACCATTGCTTACAAACAGTGAGCCAGTACTCTATGTTAGCCTGCGCCGTCCTCTGCATCCGATCACCCGCCGCATTCCATCTAATATTTGTTTACTCGACCCGATTCTGAACCATGTCTGATCTGAAAGAACCTCTGCTGGCGGTGACAGTATGTGATGAGGAGCCTCATGTCATAGTGGCTCGCACCAACAACAAGGATGGGTCTGTCTCTCTGAAAGTAACAACCTCAACAACTTACCCAAATGGATACACGGATGTGAAAGTTGAGCTGTTCGAAGTACCAGATTCCATGTCATCCGCAGTAGATGAGGAGTTAGGCATAATACCAAATGAATATCTCAACCGAGTGGAGTACCGAGTATTGCCTCCAGGAACTCTGGAGGAGGATTTTGCTGATGACAATACAGTATACACTCACATGACACAACAAAAAGGCTGCGATGCATCTACTGTACGGATTTCAAATCTCCGAAAGCGGAGGTGTCCAGATTGGAAAAGACTAATTTTCGCTAGTGTGCTCTTTATGGCAGCTTGGGTCCTTACTGCGGCTCTTATCACCGATCTGGCAAGAGAAAGCTCTTCGCACTCGCCGGAACAAGTGAGTCAATCAACTACAGCTGATGCTGCTGCTACTGATGCGGCTAAAGCATCAATACTACCTGAAAGCAATAGCACTCGCACTGATACTGATACTGATAAGAACACAACTGAGCTTCTTCACTTCGATAGCTACTTTGCTCCAGTTACAATCTCACATCTTCTTGGAACGCATCAAAGGCAGTTTCAATTAGGTGTCAGAGATAAGCCGAGAATATGATTGCAGGTGGAGCCGCCCAATCAATAGTGTATACACAAGTGTAAGATAAATGATGTTTGGCTGATTTGACGATTAAATTCTTAGAATTATCCGCCTACACTTATTACCGTATGGGCAACTATCTTGTCGCGGCAGCTGCTATACAAACATATCTGCCAAGTATAACTTATGTACATACACATACCCTAGGCATTACAACATGCATTCGGGCTGGTGACTTGTGTCAGAGTCAAACCAGCGGTCCGACTCTCTTCAATTGATAATCAGCGGTTCTTGCATCGGAAGAATCCGTCTCGACCGAGGGAGGATCATCAAAGCTTGTGATTTCTGCCGTGTCTTGCAGTTGAAGAACAATAACTTCACTCTTTTCTTCCAATTCGTCTTGGTTCTTGTTTCGCTTCTTGCGATAAAACCATGCTCCGCCAACTCCTGCAACGGCAAAGAAGGCACCTCCAAGCGCAAGTCCTAATATTGATCCTGTAGACGAAGGTCCACTGCTGACATCAGAGGCGCCCAGGGTGGTGGTGTAAGTAGTAGTGTCCAATTCACCAATGTATTCTACATGCACCAGGCCATTTCCCAAGTATTTGGAGTTATCATCCTTGATGTATGATTCAACAGCGTTGAGAAATACATCTTCGTTGGGAATGGCGGAGGCAGCATCTGCCTTGTTAATCCAAGCAGTCATGCCGCCAACAACATGAGAGCACTGTGCAGGCTCATCCGTTTGAACATCAGATGTACAAGCTGATGCGTAATCAATGCCATCTTTGGGCATCATACTCACAGCCAAGATGTCAGAAGTTGCGTCGTCGTCCAAGAACCGATGATTATTCTTTAGCGATGTCAACGATCTCCTAAGCCAAGGCCCAGCACTACGTGCAACAGACAACTGCGTCTCTGAACCAGCACAATGGACCAAGCCCAGAGCTTCAGACACTCCTAAAGAGAGGTTGCGTTCAAAGTTGGCCAACGTATCAAGCACTTCTTCGGTACTATCATCAACGGGTGTGTAGATTTCATAAATGAAATTGAACTCTTCCACCAAATAGTCGCCGCCATTCAAATTCAGTTCAGAGTCCGAGACACATGAAATCCACTGCTCTTCAACCATATATCCATTCTGAGTGTTGTATCCAGAGATAGATCCAACGTCGCCACTCAAAACACTCTCAGCTGATGCTGATGGTTCTGTGTCGACGCTCCAACTGAGGTCCAGCTTGAAGCTGAGGCGGCATGGGCCGCCGTTGTTCATGTTTTCGCTGTCATTAGAACAACTGTCGTTGGGGTTGGCGGGTAGAGCACGGATAGAAGTGAGAGGCATGGTGTGTTTTACTGTAGGTTAGACGTAACAGGAGGCTGGCATGGTGGTTTACAGAGACACGCCAAATATCAAGCAAACAGCCACCAGCACCAGAGCGAGCGATCAGGAGAACGTGAGCAAAAAACGGTCGATGAGTGCGATATGATGCACATGATAGAAAGGGGCGAAAGCGCGAAGCAGGGGAACCCTTTTCTCAGAAAAGAAGGAAGAAAACAAAGAAGCAACACAAAACGAAAACACTCGATGTCACAAAAAAATGTCAAATCCTGCTTCATCTTCCTCGCTCACCGCACCACCCACCCCACTATGATGTTGCCTATCAAGCAGCTGATAAAGATTCTCCTTCTTCTTAGCATATCCGCTATTGTTGGAAGTGCAGGTGTTGCCGCCTTTATTGGAGGCAAATCAACCATCGGCTGGCAGCACTCGACACAAAACCACAAACAACACATCATAATATTACCATCATTATCATGTCCTTCCAACACGAAACGAGCTCATCTGACGATGCAGGCTTCATTGCCCATGGACGATCCGCGTGTAGAACCACGCGCCATGTATAAAATCGATATATCCTTGCCCTTGGGACTCACTCTAGAAGAAATGGACTCGGATCCTTCATGTGGAGTGGTCGTCGTTGGGATATCTCCTGAAGGGAATGCTGGTGAGGCAACATTATGTCATGTTCGAAATCAAAACAGCATCATCATCACTAACAATCGAATAATTGCTACCTCTGCTCTACTCTCATGACTTACCTTTGCAGCCAAGTCAAATGCAAATGTCTTTTCAAACATCAAATCACTTGACAATACTGATTCTACTGTTGGTGATAAATGCATATGTATACGTGACAAAATAATATCAATCAATGGCAACACTTGTCATGACCAAAGTTTTGACAATGTTGTAGAGTTAATATCTAATGCAGACACAAATACAATCACATTGGAAATCGGTCGTCTACAAGGTAGCACGGTAGTGAACTATAATAATGGATTGTGCATATCGGCCAAACCGGGTGAGAACTATGGATTCTTGGCAAGTAAGTGCAATGTTGACATTAACTATGAATGTCGGTCTGGAGCTTGCCAAACGTGTATGGCGATATTGGAATTTCCAAACAAACGAAAGGAAAAGAGTGATGGTGGTAATGTTGAAGATGATGGTAGAGGTTCTAATGATATCCATAGGAGAACAATCTTTCATTGCATAGGAAAGGTGCCTCGAAACTACGATTGGCTTCACGTTTTGACGGGTAATGGTTATTAATAGGGGGCGAGGGTTTGGAGAGCAGGTATTGTACAATAAATTGTGGTTGAACTTTTCACTTGGAGTTTGATTTGAGCAGCACTTGAAGCACCACAACCAAAGGAGATAATATTGTAATGAATAGATATGGTAAGATGGAAACTTATTGTAGTAGTAATCTTATAGCCAAGCTCTGGCTGTAGGTAAGACAGTTCAGAACAGTATTGGATTTCAAATGGAAAATGGAGATGGTATCTCAGAGATCGCTAAGATACTTGTTGATCGCTGAATTATTTTTTGCACGTCAGTCAACTCAATGAATCTGACACATTCACCCGCAACATCATATTTGTGAGCTGAAAGTGTTCCCTTCACATCAATCATTAGATCCAATCGATTAAACCGTGGGCAAGTCTGTTATCTACGGCTACATATCTACCTCCTACACTGCTATCCTTACATTTCAGCTTTCCAACAACAATCATGCGCTTTCACAACCTATCATTGTTCCTCCTCGGATCGCAAATTGCATCCACATCAGCGTTCGCACCTCAAACAGTCCAAAACGCTAGAACATCCCTCTACGCAACAAATCCGCAACAGAATGTCGTAGATACAATTGAATCAATCGATGCCACAGTCAAGGGTGCTCTATCTGGAATGGCCCTTGCTGCCGCTCTGTGGACTGCACCCGCCCTTATGGCCGGAACGATGGACCAATTCCCCAGTGTTGCATCTAACGATGCATTTTCCTCATCCATCGCCAGTGCCAAGGAGATGGCCAGTGGATCAGGAACTCGTGTCAACAAAGATCCAGAAAGTCTATTGCGATATGGACTTCCAATTAAGAACAAGGAAGTGCGTGATCTCCAAAAAAGTATTGAGGATATTAAAATCAATGTTAGTTCAAAGCGCAAATCCGCTGCATTAGACGATCTTAAAAAAGCTCGTGGAATTATCAACACCAAAGAATCCAAAATGACTGCATCATGCCGTGATGCCAAGGTTTGTTCTGACATTCTTGCCTCAATGAAGTCTGATTTGGAGCCTCTTGAGGGTACATTGAGGGCATCGGTTGATTATCAGTCTGGAAGTGATCAGGAGAGAAAAGCTTTGGATGACAGTTATTTGACACAAGATAAAATCCAAAAGAAGTTGACGACATTGGAAGAGCAGATGATTCCTGCTGGTAAGCATGACTACTGTTGAACGTGTGGTTGTCCATTCAAAACAAACAAATGTATCTAACACTCTTTTCTGAATTCAGGTTATCAGACACCAGTTCCCAGTGACTATGATGATCTTCCTCAACTGAAAGGACGTGCCACTGTTGAAATGGTAGTGAAGAAGACAGATGGTGAAAAATTCGATATTGAAGGGCAGCTATTCAATGAAGCAAAGATGAAGATGATAATTGATGGGTATGCAGCTCCTGTCACTAGTGGTAACTTCGTCGACTTGGTACAAAAGGGTACGTTTTGCTACTTCTCGATTTGTCCCTTGTCATCTGATCGCCTCTTCAATACTAACCCATTCATCGCTCGACTGTAGGATTCTACACTGACATGGACATTCAACGATCTGACGGCTTTGTCGTACAGACTGGTGATCCCAAAGGAGAGGCAGAAGGATATGTTGGCACTCCCTCTAAAAGCGTAGGTGCAGGTAAGCACGGAGAGCGTCTTATTCCTCTTGAAATCTTTCCCAAGGGAGACAAGGGACCATTTTACGAAACAACTATTGAAGATGAAGGACGTGGTGGTGAGGCAACAGTGCTGCCATTTTCGAGTTATGGTGCAATGGTGAGTTATGTCGTTTCGTTTGTATTGTTTGTGCTATAAATTTCTAATGCACTAACTTTTGTGTCAACAAAACAAACTGCTTGTTTATTCAGGGATGGGCAAGAGAAGAGTATGACCCAAACACAGGATCCAGTCAATTCTTCTGGCTGCTATTTGATTCAGATTTAACTCCTGCAGGAAAGAATGTTTTGGATGGGCGCTACCCAGTGTTTGGCTATGTTGTTGAAGGTGCTGACTTCTTGCGTGATGTGAAAGAGGGAGATATCATTGCGTCTGCTAAGGTCACAGAAGGAGCTGAGAACCTCGTCCAGCCTAAATAAAGAAACTAGATTGCTAAAAGTGCATCGTCAAATATGATATGATTGGAACAAGAGACAAATAGTTGCCAGGGGGGCTAACGCTATCGCTTCATGTTAACTTAACACATGCTTTACTCAAAGCTTTTACCCGTTGAGCTCTCATCCTTCTTAGTCATCAGCCTTTGCAAGCTCGCCTCTTCAGCTATTCTTGTGATCTCTTTCACCTCCAGAATCTTCCTCACCATTACGAACCTTTTGCCACCAGCGTATTTGAATTGAGCACGTGCTTTCACAACTTCAAATTCACGTTCACCAATGTCAAGTAGGTCTCCACAATTCGTGTTTTTATCCAGTTCAAACTGGCCAAGAATCTTTTGCAATTCGCCGTCACTTTTTCGAGAGAAGATTGACGCTGCTATACCATTGGCATACTTGCCATCCATCCCAACAAGGTTACTCCTTCGAATAGTGTCCATCTTACTCTTGTTCTGTTTGCTGGCTTTCTCAGATAATTTCTTTGCATCCTTTAGCATCTTGTCGGTCGGAGTATATGGATCTGGAGTCTTTACTTTCACTATGAATGGAAGTGAATCTCGGTTGTCATGTGGTTTGTATTCTTTAGATCCCTTCTTCTTTCTGCGTACTTCCAAGCCATCCCTTAAGAACATTTCCCTAGTGACAAGCTCGTCGTCCTCTTCTTCGTATTGGTGCTCTTCGTTCCATTTTGAAACAGATCCATTCAAGCGACATGTAGAGTCTACAGTAATGCGTTTTGTACCCCTCCTGTAGGTTGGTGACGTGAACCCAGACGCTGTATACAATGAAGCGAATGCTATTGATGAGACGAACAAGAAGCTCGTTTTGCTACGGCAGAACATTGTTGTGACAGCAATGAGAATTTAGGAAGCTGAGAAGGTCCTGATGGGCTATGGAAATGCAATCGTCGTTGGCTAGCCCTGCAAGGTTGTAGAGTGCTACGAGTGGCCAGATGATCAGAACCAATGGATAAAGCCAGTGAATAATGGTAGGGAGCGGTGCGGTAGAGCAGCAGCTGGGCAACTCGCCATGGAGAGCTGCTTTTTTTGTCGACTTGGCCAACTCAGAGCATTTCGGCAACAATCGGTACTCCTCCTCAATTGGAGTTCTAGGTGTAACTAACCGAGGGTGATCGGGAAATGGGAAGGATGGACATGTGAGTTGCCTATGGAAGTATTGATAGTAGTATCATGGTAATGTATGAAACAAAAGCATCTGCATTGTATGTCTTTACAAAGAATTAATAATTATAAAGGAACACAGGCATTATTTCTCGAAACTCCACGGCAGCAACAATTTCATTGGTGTGTAAGGAGAATTCAATCACCGCAATCTATAATCATCTCTCCTCCTATTTAGGAGAGAAACTCCACTGGCAATCAATCTACCTCACCACTTCGTCAATTGATTTACATTCCAGGTCCACTGGGTCTTTCCAAAATACGATCAATAAGTCCAAATTCCAATGCCTCCTGAGCACTCAAAAAGTTATCTCTGTCCAAAGCAGCTGTCACAACCTCAGTAGTCTGTCCAGTAAACATAGAGTACATTTTCACAAGGTTGTCCCGAATACGCATAATCTGAGCAGCCTCCACTTTGATATCCTGAGCTTGTCCCTGGGCTCCTCCCATAGGTTGATGGATCATGATACGTGAGCTGGGAAGAGCAAGACGTTTTCCCTTGGAACCGGCTGCGAGGATGAAGGAACCCATTGAGGCTGCGAGACCAAGGTTGATGGTGATAACTTCACTTTTGATAAGTTGCATGGCATCGAAAATGGCAAGACCAGAAATGACGGATCCTCCGGGGGAGTTGATGTAAAGGTAAATTGGTTTCGAGCTATCTTCTTCGTCGAGGTAGAGCATCACACCGATGATTTGGTTGGCAAGTTCGTCGTCAATTTCAGATCCAAGGAAGATAATACGTTCTCTGTAAAGACGGTTGTAAATGTCAACCCTATTTTTGTTTTTAGTAGATGGCGAGTAAAGGGCAAACAGTTGATTGATCAGTGACCACAGTCAAAAATTTAATGAACATCAATACACATAATACAAGATGTGCACTAGTCAATAATCAACTCACCATTCAGCACCCATTCCCCCTGGAACACGGTAAGCAACCTTGGGTACACCAATAGGCATCATTTTGATATCATTCCTCATGGATGATCGCCTAGATGATCCTGTCTTGAGACCTGACACGGCCTTGGGCGCAGGAGGGGCAATTCCCTTCTTTGGTACAAAAGTGGAAACTGAATAGATTATAAAAAGAGATTAAACGCACGGTTAGATGAATATTTTTGCAACGATAGTATTGTCTCTAAACAATGTGATGAAAGGCTGCGGCGACTGGTGGAAGCGCCGACAATTGTTCATCTGCCTTCCACGTTTCTACATGTGTGAGGTGAAAAATCTTACCATACGCTGAAGCACCAGAGAAGGCACTCAAGGCTCCAATAAGCCCGCAAATTGTTCGTCTCATGACCATGGTGATAGAATTTGTAAAATATGTATTCGAGAGATACTATGGCGTTAATATCCTGCCTACGGCCGATAAGAATTGTCCCAGCGGCGAGCGACGGCTGTCGATGGCGATGATGCGATGGCGATGGCCGATGGCGGCAACGGGGGAATCGAGGAGGAGAGATGTGAGAAAACGGACGCTGACAGAAATAGATGAACACGCATGCGAGCTCACGGGTTCATTCTGACATAACTTCCATGGTGCAATAGTCATACTTTTCTGACGGCAGTAACCTCTGTATATAACATCAATTAAACTAGAACCTTAAGTGTATTCACATAGTCAACAAACAACCAACAAAGATGAAGTCAACAATCGCTATTCTTGCCGCTGCCGCCCTTGCAGCCCCATCCAACATGTTCTGTGCTGGATTCTCCTCCCCTGCCGTCGCAACTACACAGAGGTCACCTTTAACGTCCCTCTCCATGGCAGAAGAGGATGAAAACTTTATGCGCTGGGCCAAACAATCTCGATCTGCCGCACAAGGTGACAATTTGGTAGAATTGAAGCGTCCCCTTGGGCTTGTCCTAGATGAAGACGACAACGGTAATGTCTTCGTCCAAACAGTAGCTCCTAGGGGTAATGCTGCACGCTCTGGCCTAGTCCAAGAGGGTGACATCGTTACCATGTGTTCAGCAACCTTTGGAGATCAAATGTGGTCTTGTCGTGGAGTTGGTCTCACTCGTGTCCTTGCCGCTATTCGAGTACGTGCCGGCCCAACTGTAAGTTTGGTCTTTGAAAATCGTCAACAGAAGAAGGTGAAGGGCGCTGAGGTGGCAAGGCAAGCACAGGCTGCACAAGAGGCAAGGGAGAGAGCTCAGGAGAAGAGAGATCAGCTGCTGCAAGAGTTGGAGCAGGATGAGAAGAAGTTGAAGAAGGGAAAGTTCCTTGGATTGTTCTAAGTGATTGAATCCAGGGTTTGAAGGTTGAGATTTTGGTTTGGGAAATATAGAGGTTGGGAAGCGAGACGGCAACTAATTGCAGTGAATTTGGAACGTTATTTGAGGTTTCAGTTTCATCGTTTTGAGAGCACATGATCAACCTAATCTGAATGTCAGTTCGATTGCTTCACGTCGGCAAATCCTGCACTGCATGGCTGAAGATAATCACCATGCCATGCAAACACATTATAGATTGCACAAAATCCGTGAGATGGACAGATAGGCAAAGATACAAGAATACTGATTGCTAACTTCTCTTGTTTGTGTGCAATAATGTTATAACTACTTAAATAAAAAGAGGTTTAAAAAGATCCATGATGTAAATTCTGTTTAGTGTATCCTTTGAAGCACTTCTGTTATTCAAAAATATGTATATCTCAAATGTGTGATGGGAACAACTTCTTTACGCGTGCTGATACATAAGTACAATGAGAGTGTTCGTATACTTAGCCACCAAGTCTATCAGTATCTGAGCGTGTGCAAAAGAAAGATAGACGGAAAAATCATAGTAGTTAGAGTTTCCTAGCAATCAAATATCAAGTAGGTAAACAACACTAAGTACCTACGCAACATGCACGAGGCAATCATAATAACATAAAGTGGACACCACGCTCTGAATTTAAAAAGAGTGAGTGTGTGGTAGGTGGTAGGTGCGACATCCAATCAACTAACAACAAAAAGTCCTCGCATTTTGTCAATTTCCGCAAAAAAGTATCCGTAGTCAGGCGCCTTACCGTTGGGCCAACAGGACATGGTAATCCTGCCCGGGATTCGAACCCGGAATCTCCTGATATCTGCTGATGTTTTCATGATGCAGAATAAACTTAATAAAGACACATAAACTTATTCAACCGGTATCCTTTGCCTCTGCGATTATGTATCCTATCACAATTGCGTAATAATGTAACAGAAATTTGATAGCAAGTCAGGTGGGCCTCCCTCGGGGCGAAATTATCTATCTAGCAGGGGACCTTGTCTGGATCTCTCTGTCTATCTAACTAACCAATATTTCTACTACCCCCCTCATTTTGATTGCTCATAATGATAATGAGCTTTGTTGTGGGATAATACTGTTTCCCAGATCGCACTCCAAGCTGGAGGTTCTTGTCCTTCAGCCGGGGGTTACGTCAACCGCTATTCGGTTGTTGTGCTAGGGTGTCGATTGCTCGACGGTTTCGAAGATTGAGTCAATCCTCGGCCTCGGCTGTGTTGGTTCACGATAATATATCTCTCTGGCTGCTTGTTCTCTGCTTCTCGCTTGCGCTTGACTCATGATCTTCTGCACCTCTCGCTTCTCGCTTGACCCATGATCTTCTGCATACTTAAGAACAGATAAGCAAAGAGTCTGGCATGTGACATCTATATAGCACCACAGCAGCAGTTGGTGCATGTACAACTATATAGTTCAACCTCAGTAAATTAAGATCAGTTTAGAGGTATGAGTCTACTCCATCTTGCAATAGCTGGGCCTGGTCTTGAATCATGAAAGAACTGAGTAAAACAAAAGAGTAAGTTGCTCAATATGATGTGCTCCATACAAATGAGGAGAGTGTAGCTAACATTAATCAGAACTAAAACAATCAGCTATATATAATACCTCAACAGGGATTGGAAACAAGTTATGTAGTAGTTGCAATAATTGATTGCGAAGAATAATTGCCGATGAACGTTGGTTAAGAAGAAAGATTAGCAGAAGCAGAAAATATCATATAATTTGATTGAAGCAGCAAAATATTACAAACTCACATGTGCCAACAAGTTTGAATGTGAACAAGCTGAAAGCACCATTAGGACTATGTGCCTAAACCCTCCTGCTCCTAGCATAGTTCACCTGAACAGAAACGGGCAAGAAGCGCAGCATAAATTACCGGAATCCAATGAGAGTGTCCCATTTTCCTATGCAACAGGCCCAAAGTGATACTTAAAACTATAAAACTATGGATCGAGGCAACAGAAAGAGAAACGCACTAAGATGAAGTGAAAACTAGATATAAAGATAAAGAGTCAAAAACAGCCATTTTGAAGATACTGCCAACTTATTTTATCATTGCAGACAGTGCAAAGTGATTATATCATTGCAGACTGTGCAATGTTGACTTAAGTGCATCCAAATGGAATCTCAGGAAACACTCTATCCGTAAAACCTTTCAGATAAGACCCAATGTGAGATGGCCAAAAGCTATACACACACAGAGCAAAACACTAATGGCTACAAATGAAAATATGGGCATCAGTATTAGTACAAAAGCATTTTTTGCGCATATTTTGCTTATCATTTGCGTGGCTCAAGCTCTTCTTGACCATATCGGTGTCGGCACAACGTCGTAGGTGACCTGATGAGGCAATCTGAGACGGCCGCCAGCATCTCTGTTGACAGCCATATCGTATCTCACGTTAAGCATATCGCAATCAACAGCTTTTAGTGACCCATTATAGTTGGCCATGATAGTATAGAAGCATCTTTTGCGCGGCTCAGGCTCTCTTTGACCATATCGGCGTCGGTACAACATGTTGGGTGCCCTGATGAGGCCATCTGAGACCGCAGCCAGCATCTCTGTTGACAGCCATATAGTATATCACGTTAAGCATATCACAATCAACAGCATCTAGTGACCCATTATAGTTGGCCATGATAGTATAGAAGCATCTTTTGCGCGACTCAGGCTCTCTTTGACCATATCGGCGTCGCCACAACATGTTGGGTGACCTGAAGAGGCCATCTGAAGCGGAGCAAGCACTTCTCTCAAGCACCATATCGTATCTCACGTTAAGCATATCGCAATCAACAGCATCTAGTGACCCATTATAGTTGGCCATGATAGTATAGAAGCATCTTTTGCGCGGCTCAAGCTCTATTTAAGCATATCGGCGTCACTACCAACGTCGTAAGTGACCTGATGAGGCCATCTGAGACGGCCGCCAGCATCTCTGTTGACAGCCATATCGTATATTACGTTAAGCATATCGCAATCAACAGCTTTTAGTGACCCATTATAGTTGGCCATGATAGTATAGAAGCATCTTTTGCGCGGCTCAAGCTCTATTTAAGCATATCGGCGTCGCCACAACATGTTGGGTGACCTGATGAGGCCATCTGTAGCTTTAGCGGAGCAAGCACTTCTCTCAAGCACCATATCGTATCTCACGATGTGCATATCGCATTCAACAGCTTCTAGTGACTTATTATCATTGGGTATCATAGTATAGAAGCATTTGTTTTGCTGTTCAAGCTCTTTTTGGGCATATCGGCGTCGCCACAACATGTTGGGTGACCTGATGAGGCCATCTGTTGCGGAGCAAGCACTTCTCTCAAGCACCAAATCGTATCTCACGATGTGCATATCGCAATCCACAGCTTGTAGCGGCCCATTATAGTTGGCCATGATAGTATAGAAGCATCTTTTGCGCGGCTCAAGCTCTTATTGACCATATCGGCGTCAGTACAACTCTAGGTGACCTGATGAGGCCACTTTGAGAGGCGAAAGCACTTATCTCAAATACCATATCTATCTCACGCTGTGCATATTGCATTCAACAGCTTCTAGCATTGTTTGATCGTATGGGCGTCGCTACAACGTCGTAGGTGACCTGATGAGGCAACTGAGACGGCCGGACGGCCGCCAGCTCTACTATCTAGCACCATATCGTATCTCACGCTGTGAACATGGCAATAAACTGCTTCTAGTGACCAATTATATT
>Ga0209652_1002891_pt1 | contig 12972 bp, 16 predicted proteins | sample SaaInl74LU_5_DNA_FD_184641 | JGI IMG/M metagenome (GOLD analysis project Ga0209652, IMG submission 184641) | Marine microbial communities from expanding oxygen minimum zones in the Saanich Inlet - ESP_74LU_5_DNA (SPAdes) (version 2) | ecosystem: Environmental > Aquatic > Marine > Intertidal zone...
GCCAAACGGGAGAAACGATCCGTGCTATCAGGACTTGGGCCAGGCTCATATGTAATGACCTCACAAGGGGAGTTACCCGTTGAATGGCTTGCGGTAGGCGATCAACTGGTGACGCGCGATCACGGCCTGCAGCCTTTGCGCCACATTGAGCGTACCCGTGGCACTGAGGACAACCCGCTGCCCGATCCGCTTGTCCTCCCCTTACCCGAGGAGAGCATCTCACGACAAAGCGACCCGCTCTATATGGCTCCGCTGCAAATGGTAATGATGCAACATCCCCTGATCGAAATTCACTTCGCCGTTCAAGAAGCCGTTTGCCCCATCATCGCACTGTCACGCCGAAAAATATCCCGCTACGTCAGCGCGCGACCCTTGGTTTATCACACTCTCGTTTTGCCAATGCATGCATTGATCATGGTAAACGGGTTGTGGATTGAAAGCTGTGGCTATGTACAAAGCCAACGGATTAGAATTCCCGCAAGCACCAAAACCGATATTTTGGACCCAACGCACAAAGCACCACGCCGCGTCCTAACCGCATGGGAAGCTAAGCTGATGCGCAGGCTGATCCCACAAAATCTGAATATCCGCGATATCATCTGTGCGGCCTAAAACCCGCAAGAACTGGGTCGCAAACTATAGCGCATCTGCGTTACGCTGCATTAAGGCTTAGCATCAAGGACCCACATAAATGGCCAAGGCAGATCAATCGGAACCCTATCACTACGGGCTGATCAAACGTGCTATTGAGGTGATTGATGCCCACGACGGCAAACAACTATCACTTGATGATATCGCCCGCGAAATGGGCATGAGTGCGGCGCATTTTCAGCGCACATTCAGTCAGTGGGCAGGTGTCTCACCCAAACGCTTTCAACAGTTTCTGACCCTCAGTCACGCCAAAAGCATGCTGCACAACAACTTCACGACGCTCGATACTGCCGCTGAGGTAGGATTATCTGGCACAGGCCGTCTTCACGATCTATTCGTGAAATGGGAAGCCATGAGCCCCGGTGAATTTGCCCGCAAGGGAAAAGGCCTGACCATTCATTTCGGCTGGTTCGCAACCCCTTTTGGGCAAGCACTGGCCATGGGAACCGACCGCGGTCTTTGCGGCCTCGCGTTCAGCGATGATTGTGGTTCAGACGCCACGTGGCGCGATATGTCCGGCCGTTGGCCCCACGCGCATTTCGTTGAAAACCGCGCCGCCCTTAAGAATTGGGTAAGTGCTGCCTTAAATCAAAGCGGTGACACGTCATTGCACCTGATGGGCGCGCCATTTCAGATTAAAGTCTGGGAGGCGCTGCTCACGATCCCATCCGGCCACGTCACTACCTACTCCGAAATCGCGTACGCCGTGGGCAACCCAAAGGCAGTCCGCGCCGTCGGTACTGCAGTTGGACGCAACCCCGTCAGTTGGTTAATCCCATGTCACCGCGCGCTGCGGAAATCAGGCGGCTTGGGGGGATATCACTGGGGCCTTCCCGTCAAGCGCGCGATGCTGGCCTATGAGACTGCGCGTCTGACACCGGACGCGTAGCGCAACCTCGGCGTATTTTGGCGCATCAATCCGTACTGATATTGGATAACACGCTGCTCTGACGCATATTGGCCTTAACCAAGTTAACCAAAAATATGCATAATGAGGCTACCGATGTTTTTGAAGAAAACCCTACTGATCAGCACAATCGCGGCGCTGTCGCTTAGCGCCTGTACAGAATTTGAGGGCGTCGCCAGCCCTGATGATCCCAACCGTCGCACCAAAAACGGCGCTGTCATAGGCGCACTCGCGGGGGCGGCGACCGGCTTGATCAAGGGCGATACCAGTAGCCAGCGCCGCGAGCAAGCGGTGGTTGGTGCATTGATTGGCGCAGGTGTCGGCGGTGCAATCGGGGCCCGCCTTGATCGCCAAGCTCAAGATCTGCGGGATGACTTTTCCAGTAGCGGTATCACCATTGAAAACACGGGCTCAGAATTGATCGTGACAATGCCGCAAGATGTTTTGTTCGGAACAGACAGCGCCGATGTGCGCGCTGATCTTAAGCGAGACCTGCGTGCTTTGGCGGGCAACCTGCAAAGCTATCCTGACAGCACAATCGACATCTATGGCCATACGGATGACACGGGCTCCGAAGAATACAACGCTAATCTATCCACTCGTCGCGCCCAGGCGGTTGCGTCTGTTTTGATGGATGCTGGCGTCGCGCCACGGCGTCTGCGCGCATTGGGGCAAGGCGAAACAAGTCCTATTGCCACCAACGAAACACCCCAAGGCCGCGCTAAGAACCGCCGCGTCGAATTCATTATCCGGCCCACTAACGCCTGATCTATTGGCAATTCTGCTTGGTGGTCATATTGTTTGACCAATCCAAGGAGGCCATATGCCATTCGATCCGATCAGGTCTGAGAAATTATCTGGCGCGGTTGTGCGCCAGATTGAGCTTCTTATTCTGCGCGGCGTTCTGCGACCAGGCGAGCGGTTACCTTCCGAGCGCGACCTTGCCGAACGCCTCGGCGTATCGCGTCCGTCTCTTCGTGAGGCGGTCGCCGAGTTGCAAGACAAAAAGCTATTAGAGACGCGGGCAAGCGCGGGCATCTACGTGGCAGAGGTCCTTGGATCAGCATTTAATCAGAACTTAGTGTCCTTGTTTGCCAGCCATGATGAAGCCGTTTTTGATTATATTAGGTTTCGCCGTGACATGGAGGGCATCGCTGCGGCACGCGCTGCTGTGCATGGCTCTGACACCGACCTCAAAATTATCGACACAATTTATAAAAAAATGGAAGCTGCACACGCCAAACGTAACTCAACTGATGAGGCGCGTTTGGATGCAGATTTTCATATGGCCATTATCGAAGCGAGCCACAACATTATCATGCTTCACATGATGCGCTCAATGTTTGATCTGTTGAAAGAAGGCGTGTTTTACAACCGTGGCATCATGTTCAAACAACGCACCACACGTGACACTCTATTGAAGCAGCACGGTGCGATGAATGCAGCTGTCCAAGCCCGCGACCCTGACGCCGCCCGCCGTGCAGTAACTGCCCATTTGGATTTTGTCGAAGCCGCACTTGATACCCATCAAAAGCGCGAAGCCCACGAGTTGATCGCACAAAAACGCCTCGATAAAGAATTAAAACGTTAGGCGCAAAAAAAGCCCCGCGCACAAAATTGGGCGCGGGGCTTTCTGTTTATTGATTTGGTCGAATTAGTGCAGCTTGGCTGCAACTTCATCGATCCCATCATCGATAGATTTATTAAGGCTGGCAGCAGTGCTTTGCTTCGCAACAACGTCGCGTGCGGCACCGATGGCGACCTCAATCGCGCTATCGCGGACGTCCTTCACAGCAGCGGCATTTGCCGATGCAATCTGGTCTTCCGCTGCCACAAGGCGGCGCGCAATTGAATCTTTCAGATCAACTTTGGCTTGCTCGGCCGCTGCCTCAGCATCGGCCTTTGCTTTTTCGACGATGCGATCTGCTTGTGCCTGCACTTCTTTTTGCTTGCGCTCGTAAGTCGCTAGCAAGGTCTGTGCTTCCTCACGCAGGGCTTTCGCCTCGTCCAGTTCAGATTTGATATCAGCAGCGCGCTTATCCAACATACCCATCAACATGGATGGGACGTTGAAATAAAACAAAATGCCCATGAACACCAAGAAACCACACAGAACAATAAAGTCTGTGTTCTTGAGATCAAAGAAAGGACCTTCGGCTGCCAATGCAGGTGTTGCCAAAAGGGCGAATGCAGGTGTCAGAAACTTGTTCATAGCTTACCCTTTCATCCGCGCAGTCACAGCAGCGGTTACACTGCGTGCATCTGCTTTTCCACCAAGTGCAGCAACCAACTCTTTGGCCGTATCCTTGGCGACTTCCTTAATGCTCTCTTTAGCGCCAGCACGAATTTCAGCAATTGCCGCCTCTGATTCAGCTGTACGCGCAGCAATCTCTGCATCTGCCTTCGCGATTGCTTTATCCAAATCTTTCTGGATTTCGGCACGCGTTGCGTTTGCAATGTTCTGCGCTTCAGCACGAGCATCTGCCAGTGCTTGGTTGTATGCGTTTTCTGCATCGAGAGCCTGTTGTTTAAGGTCTTCTGCAGCAGCCAGATCGTTGGTGATGGCCCCTGAACGCTCTGCCAAAACAGCAGCAATCCGTGGCAATGCCACACGACTAAGGATCAGGTAGATCGCGATAAGTGCGATCACCAACCAGAAAATCTGGTTTGGGAATGTCGAGAACTCAAGCTGAGGCATGCCAGCGGCTTCTGCCCCATGTTCTGCGCCATATGTATCAGTTGCCATCTTGGCCTCCTTGAACCTTGAAGTTTGATGGCAGCCCGTCGGTTAGGACAGGCTGCCGTCAAGAAACGGTAGGTTCAAAGATTAAACAGCGAACATCAGAAGCAGAGCGACGAGGAACGAGAAGATCCCCAGGGCTTCTGCAAACGCGATGCCGATGAACAAAGTAGCAGTCTGGCCAGCAGCAGCAGATGGGTTACGCAGTGCGCCTGCGAGGAAGTTGCCAGCAACGTTGCCAACGCCCAGAGCTGCAATGCCTGCGCCCAACGCGCCCATGCCTGCACCGATGTATTGTCCCAAGTTTGCGATATCGCCTTCCATGTCTTTTCTCCTTACAATGGAATTTAGTCGTTTGGTCGTTGATGCGGGCAGATTGCCCGATCGTTAGTGTGACGGGTGAAGCGCGTCTTTCAAATAAACGCACGTCAAAACCGTGAAAACATAGGCCTGGATGAAGGACACCAGTACCTCGAGGGCGTAAATAGCAACTACGCCCAGAATTGGTAGAACCGCGAATGCGCCAAGCGCACCTGCAAACCCTGCGAACACTTTCAAAACTGCGTGACCGGCCATTACGTTACCCGCAAGGCGGATAGATAAGCTAACGGGGCGCACGAAGTATGATGTGACTTCGATGATGGCCAGAACTGGGCGCAACGCCAGCGGCGCCGAAGAAACCCAGAACAGGCCCAAGAAGCTGACGCCGTTTTTGACAAAGCCCAAGACCGTCACTGCGATGAATACTGCCAAGGCGAGTACAACCGTCACAGCAATCTGTGCTGTTGGTGTGAAAGATGTCGGGATCAAACCCAAAAAGTTTGTCATCACAATGAAAAGGAACAGAGTGAAGATATAAGGGAAGTAGTCAAGCGCATCTTTGCCGGCCACATCTTCAACCATTTTGTGCACGAAGCCGTACGCCATTTCAGCAATTGACTGAACGCGGCTTGGGATGATTGCGCGGCCACGCGTACCAACAACCATCAGGGCCAACACAGCAAGCACAGCGAGGAAATTCCAGACAGCGCCGTTTGTGACTGTAAAGAGTGAAATCTCTTTGCCGCCAAATGCGGGCTTCAGCTCGAACTGATCCATCGGGTGAATAGAGAGCGCCGGATCTTTCGTTCCAACAACGCCAATCACAAACAGCACGATAGCAAGAGCGAACAACGCAATGCCAATACCTTTGGTGCTCTTTGGTGTTTGACCAGCGGTTTGCTCTGTGTTCGACGCCATGCTCAGCCCTCTTTGTTCTGTTTGGCAGCCTCATGAGCCACCGCTTCGGCCTGAATTTCCTTTGAGGTGCGCATCATAACGTTCACCCCAGCAACGAAACCCAGCAATGTAAATACGACCAAGAATATCGGCAGCGTACCAAAAAGCACGTCTAGTCCGTATCCCAAGCCAACCCCGATCAATAGACCAGAGACCAACTCTGTCACCATTCGCCAACCCTGCTGGGCTATTGAATAATGCTCCTCCACTTTCGGTTTGGGCGTTTGGGTGTCCTTCAGCGCATTGATACGCGCATCCAGCTCTTCAAGCCGTCTTTTGTCAGGCTCAGTTACCATGCCCACACCTTTCGTGGTCTCGCCGGATAGCTATTGCCAGATCGCATCCGAGTCAATAACGCCTGATGCAGCATAACCCATTGATAAATAATACAAATGATATTTCGCCGCAGACAATGCGATAGGTTTCAGCAAAATCCATTATTCAACCAAATGGTTGACGATCATCATTTTTGCCCCCAATCACATTCACAACATGACCGATCTGGATGCAACATTTGCCGCACTCGCGGACCCCACACGCCGCGCGATCCTGTCGATGCTGCTTGAAGACGACATGGCAGTGACTGACGTGGCAGAGCCCTTTGACATGTCTTTGGCCGCCATAAGCAAGCACCTTATCATCCTGCAAAAAGCGGGACTAATCTCACAAGAAAAGCGCGGGCGGGTAAAGTGGTGCAAGCTTGAGCCGGACGCGCTACGCGGTGCCAGCACATGGATGCAAAGCTTTGGTCAGTTCGAGCCAGTGAACCTTGATGCGTTTGAAGCATTTCTTGCCGCGCAGCTTGAAGACGAATGACGCCGCAAGACCGCGCTTAGTCCTGCGCGAACGTCCACGTCTTAGCCACACTCTTTAGATGCTTGAGAAATGCCTGCACTTTGGCGGTGCGGTGCAAATCTACGTGGGTGACAAGCCACATCGGGACGGACCACTCATCAAGGGATGGCATCACCTCGTGCAGATCATCCCGCATGGCCAATTCCCATTCAGGTACAAACCCAATGCCAGCACCCGCAGCGATCGCATCTTCCATGCTGCGATTATCAGAAGTGCGGAACACAATCTGATCTTCAGGGACTTCACGCCCCAACCATTGAATGAACGGCGCGCGCGAAGAACGGCTATCGTGGCTCACAAAGCCATGCCCCGAAAGATCGCCGTTTTTCGGCAGCCCTTTACGCGCCACATATTTTTCATGCGCCACAAGGCACATACGTTGCTTCATGAACTTCTGCACAACATTGTCGGGCTGGTCCGGTGCTGCGCCTGCGCGGATGGCCACGTGTGCCTCACCGTATTCAAGGCGGAACAACCGTTCTCCTGTCAGATACCGTACACGCAAGTCAGGGTGCTGGACTTGAAAATCGCTGACTACGCCGCTCAAAAGCGGCGAAATACCCGCAAGAGATGTTACAACAAAATCACCCGATACTCCTTCGCCACGCCCCTTTAGGCGTCCAACAAGCTGGGTGAATTGTTCATCTGTGGTTGCAGCGACCTGCAACAAGTCTTGGCCAGCTTCAGTAGCAGTGTAGCCGCGAGCGTGGCGCTGAAACAACTTCACACCAAGCCTGCCCTCAAGCGCATCAATATGGCGAATTACAGTAGCATGATGCACGCCCAATACCTCGGCGGCCCCGCTTACGGTACCGTTGCGCGCCACCTGAAAGGCCGTGCGTATTTCATCCCAATCATTCATGATCCACTCCGTATCTCAAACATCCGCGAATTTCACTGTGCACAATTCAACAGAACGCACCACAACTTTGCGCAATATGTTCAGCTTTGCAGATCGAATAGAAGGAAGGCCAGAGATTTTTCAGCTAGAAAGCACAGTACATGCCCTCCAATATTCTTCGCCTTGATACATCATCCGACACTGTTTCTGCCTCAAGCCGTATGCTTGTAGACGCGGTCGTTGCAAAACTGGGCGGCACTGTTGCCACCCGTGATCTGGCTGCAACGCCTCCTACCCTTGTTGATTTGGGGTTTGTTACGGGCCGCGGGTTGCCGAAGGCTGACCGCTCAGCCGAGCAAGCCGCTTCACTTGAGTTGTCAGACACCTTGATCGCAGAACTTGAAACCGCCGACGCAATCGTAATCGGCATGCCGATCTACAACTTCGCGCCACCTGCCGCTCTCAAGGCATGGGCAGACCAAGTTGCGGTCCCTGGCCGAACATTTAGCTACAACGCGGATGGCCCCAAAGGTCTGCTTGAAGGCAAGAAAGCATATGTCGTCGTGACTTCCGGCGGCACCCAAGTGGACAGCCCGATTGATTTCGCAACACCGTGGCTGCGCTTCTTTCTGGGCTTCATCGGCATTACCGATGTGACCGTGATCGCAGCAGATCGCTTGGGTGCGGATGCAGAGGCCAAATTGGCCGAAGCCCAAGAGCAAATCGCAGCCCTATAATAAGGCTACACATTCAGGCGGGCAGATAGGCAATCTTACTTTCTGCCCGTTCACCACAGCTGCTTTTATAAATGAAGGCAGACACACATTAGTACAGCGCCGCTTCTATTGACTCATTGCGCCGCTCGGCCTAAACGCAAGCCAAATCACGGAAGTCTCAAACTTCCGGTCTTTATGGTATCTACCAAAGATCGCCCTCCGTCAGCGCGTTGCGCCCACGGGGGTATTTGGGGTTTTTCGGATTGGTCCTTATGTTTGGGCCGAATGGAACAAAGTGCAAAGGGGCACGCGTATGTTTGAAAATCTATCAGATCGCCTGTCAGGTGTATTCGATCGGCTGACCAAGCAGGGTGCGCTTTCCGAAGATGACGTCAAAACAGCGCTGCGCGAAGTACGGGTGGCTCTTCTTGAGGCTGACGTTTCCCTACCCGTTGCCCGTGACTTCATCAAAGCTGTGCAAGAAAAGGCTGCAGGGCAATCTGTCACTAAATCGGTCACGCCTGGGCAGCAGGTCGTCAAAATCGTCCATGATGAGTTGGTCCATGTTCTGGCCGGTGACGAAGGTGAAATCGGATCACTGAAAATCGACAACGCCCCTGCCCCCATCTTGATGGTCGGTTTGCAAGGTGGCGGTAAAACGACAACCACTGGTAAACTTGCCAAGCGACTGAAAGAGAAAAACGGCAAACGCGTTCTTCTGGCCTCTCTCGACATTTATCGCCCTGCTGCGCAACAACAGTTGGCAATTCTCGGCACGCAGATTGGCGTAGATACTTTGCCGATCGTTGCGGGTGAAAGCGCTGTACAAATTGCAAAACGGGCCAAGCAGCAGGCAACAATGGGCGGCTATGACGTCTATATGCTTGATACGGCGGGCCGTTTGCAGATCGACGAAACCCTGATGAAAGAAGTCGAGGACGTCCGCGATGTGGTGAACCCACGCGAGACGCTCTTGGTTGTCGATGGTCTGACAGGTCAGGTCGCTGTGGAAGTGGCCGAAGAATTTGACGCAAAGATTGGCATCTCTGGCGTTGTGCTGACCCGTATGGACGGTGACGGACGGGGCGGCGCGGCTCTTTCTATGCGCGCAGTTACAGGCAAGCCGATCAAGTTTGTGGGTCTGGGCGAGAAAATGGACGCTCTTGAGGAGTTCCACCCAGAACGGATCGCAGGCCGTATCCTTGGCATGGGCGACATCGTCAGCCTTGTTGAAAAAGCGCAAGAAACCATTGAGGCCGAACAAGCCGAACGCATGATGAAGCGCTTCCAGAAGGGTCAGTTCAACATGAACGACCTTAAGATGCAGCTTAACCAGATGCTTCAAATGGGCGGAATGGAAGGCATTATGGGTATGATGCCCGGCATGAAAAAGATGGCCAAGCAAGTTGAGGAAAGCGGTTTCGACGACAGCATCCTGCGCCGTCAGATCGCGCTCATCAATTCAATGACCAAGAAAGAACGCGCCAACCCGCAGCTTTTGCAAGCCAGCCGCAAAAAGCGCATCGCACAGGGTGCCGGCCTTGAGGTGAGCGAATTGAACAAGCTCATGAAAATGCACCGCCAGATGTCTGACATGATGAAGAAAATGGGCAAGATGGGCAAAGGCGGCATGATGAAACAGGCCATGAAAGGTATGTTCGGAAAAGGCGGCCCCTCACAGGCCGAGATTGAAGCAGCACAGCAACAAATGGCGGGTGGCAAAATGCCAGCGGGCCTTGGCGGTGCTGGTGGTTTGGGCGGTTTCCCGGGCCTCGGTGGTGGCGGCGGTTTGCCCCCCGGTTTGACAGGCTTTGGCAAAAAGAAATGATCCGCACCGCGATCATCAACACAGCGCGCATCATGCGCTGCTTTGCACCGGTTGTTTTTGCCACGCCACTCTTTGACGTTGTTCAGGGTAGGGCCGCATAATGCACACTGCAAATATCCCTGTCCTCAATACAAAGCGACTGTGCCTGCGTGGGCCAGAGGCTGAGGATTATCCAGACTTCAAAACCACCTTCAGCAGCTACCGCTCGCGGTTTATGGGTGGCCCTCTGAATGCCTATGAAGCTTGGATGCTTTATGCAGCCGAAATCGGGCATTGGAATATTCGCGGCTTTGGCATGTGGATGATCCACGACCGTATCACCGACGAAACTTATGGCATGGCCGGTGTCTGGCAGCCCGCAGGCTGGCCTACCGCAGAATTGGCATGGATCATCTGGCCCAAAGTGGCGGGCCGCGGCATCGCGCTTGAAGCTACACATGCGGTGCGCGACTATGCCTATCAGACACTGAACTGGGACACTGCGGTCAGCTATCTTGACCCCAAAAACCTTGAAGCAATCCGTTTGGCCGAACGCCTTGGCTGCACCAAAGATGCGGATGCACCCAGCGTTGACGACCACGATGTGGTCTACCGCCACCCGACACCAGACGCGTTGAACAACAGCCAGCTGCGTCACGGTATTGAAATGGAAATCGATCACTACCGCGATCCTGAATTCACCCCGAAAGGATGGGCTCTTGACTGATGCAGTAACTAAAGCCGCCGCCGTTTTGGCAGAGCACCGCGCGAGTATTGACCGCTTGGATGCGATCCTTGTGTACACACTCGGAGAGCGCTTCAAGCACACACAGGCAGTGGGAAAACTCAAAGCCGAACACGACCTTCCCCCGTCCGATCCCACGCGCGAGGCGCATCAGATCGCACGGTTAGAAGATTTGGCAGGCAGGGCCGATCTGGACCCTGAATTTGCCAAGAAGTTTCTCAACTTCATCATCGCTGAAGTTATTCAGCATCACCAAAAACACCAATCATAACCCATCAAAGGAATTAATCTCATGGCTATGAAAATCCGTTTGGCCCGTGGTGGCTCTAAGAAACGCCCTTTTTACCGCGTTGTAGCAGCTGACAGCCGCATGGCACGTGACGGCCGCTTCATCGAGAAGCTCGGCACATACAACCCGCTCCTTCCTAAAGACAGCGAAGAGCGCGTGAAGCTGGACATGGAGCGCGTGCAGTACTGGTTGGGCGAAGGCGCACAGCCAACTGACCGTGTAAGCCGTTTCCTCGAAGCTGCTGGTGTTCTCGAAAAGAAAGAGCGCGCCAACATGAAGAAAGCCGTTCCAGGCAAAAAAGCGCAGGAACGTGCAGAAGAAAAAGCAGCTAAAGCCGCGGCAGCAGCTGAAGCAGCAAACGCACCGGCTGAAGAAGCACCAGCCGAAGAAGCGGCTGCAGCAGAAGAGTAAGTCTTTTGTCAGTTTTGTCCCCGCGCGGATGGCAAGGTTTTTGGGCGTATATAAACGCTTTTCAACTTTGCCCTTCGCGGGGGCAAAATTACCAAAGACTTAGAATTGCAGTAAACGCTATCTGAACACCGCAATTGCACCGTCCTCCACCAATTTAGACACGCCATAAGAAAAGGGTTGAGCCGCCATGTTCAGATTGATGCGCTTAATCATGTTTGTTGGTGCTGCTTTTCTGGCAGGGATCGTTTATCAGATGGGCAACACATCAGAAGCCTGCAAAAATGCGGGCGGCACCATACGCAACTCAATTTGTGAGATACCTCAATGACCCAGAACACCTCCGACAAGGTTTTGGTAGGCACAATCGCCGGTGCGTTCGGAGTACAGGGTGACGTGCGCATCAAGTCATTTTGCAGCTTCGCACCAGACATCTTTGGCTACGCGCTGACAGACGAAAGCGGCACGCGCAGCATTGAGATGGTTCTGGTTCAGCAAATCAAGAACGGCTTTGCCGCCCAAGTTGAGGGCGTTGTGACCAAAGAAGATGCGGACGCACTGCGAGGTATTGATCTGTTCGCCACCCGTGAGCAGCTTCCCCAAGCGGACGATGACGAATTCTACTACGCCGATCTGATCGGTCTGGCGGTGTTTGACACTGGCGGAACAGAGCTTGGCACCGTTAAGCACGTCATGGATCACGGTGCGGGCGATTTGCTTGAAATCCAAGGCCCCAAGTTGAAAGACACAGTGTTGGTACCCTTCACCAAAGCAGCTGTTCCAACAGTCGATGTCACAGGCGGACGCGTGGTTATTGACCCACCCGAAGGTCTCTTTTGAACGCCCTACGGCATCAACGATATTCACACTCCCAACGCACTGCACGACAGGCGCGCTGAAAGAGGACTCCCATGACTGACGCGCCGCAAACCCCGCCTGCTGAAACGCCTACAAAGCCCGTTCGCGAAGAACGCTCCGTGGGGCGCAAGTCTATTTCCGCTTCACTCAAACCGCGCGAGTTGCTAACCGACAAACCCCGCTTGGCCCGAGCGTGGGATGCGCGGGTGGTGACCCTTTTACCCCAAGCTTTCCCCGGTATTTTAGGCGAAAGTCTGACCGGCAAAGCCCTCAAAGACGGTGTGTGGCAGTTAGAAACAACGGACCTGCGCACGTTTGGTGAAGGCCGGCACAAGAACGTTGATGACACGCCATCGGGCGGTGGTGCGGGCATGGTGATGCGCGCGGATGTGGTGGGCAACGCCCTTGCAACTGCGCACCGCGGCGCACGGCATCCGATGATTTACCTCAGCCCCCGTGGGAAAAAGTTTGACCAAGGCATGGCCCAAGCCCTTGCGCGCGAAAGTGGTGTGACGCTGCTCTGTGGTCGGTTTGAAGGGGTGGACGAGCGCGTTCTTGAGCGCTTTGACATCATGGAAGTCAGCCTTGGGGATTTCGTGCTCACAGGTGGTGAGCTGGCCGCTCAAATGCTTTTGGATGCCACGGTACGGTTATTGCCAGGTGTTCTTGGAAACGCCGAAAGCACGGTGGAGGAAAGCTTTTCAAACGGGCTTTTGGAGCACCCGCAGTATACCCGTCCGGCCGAGTGGGAGGGCATGAGCATCCCTGATGTGCTGACCAGTGGGAACCACAAAAAGATCGCGCAGTGGCGTCAGGAACAATCCGAACGCATCACACAAGAGCGCCGGCCTGATCTTTGGCAAGCGCACCTCAAAAA
>Ga0209652_1002893_pt1 | contig 12970 bp, 12 predicted proteins | sample SaaInl74LU_5_DNA_FD_184641 | JGI IMG/M metagenome (GOLD analysis project Ga0209652, IMG submission 184641) | Marine microbial communities from expanding oxygen minimum zones in the Saanich Inlet - ESP_74LU_5_DNA (SPAdes) (version 2) | ecosystem: Environmental > Aquatic > Marine > Intertidal zone...
CACCTACTGATGCACCCACAAGCAACCCAACACCGTCGCCAAGCAGTCCAGCATCGCCTTCCAGCAATCCGACAGAATCTCCAACAGATGCACCTACACGCAACCCAACAGCGTCTTCTTCAAGCAATCCAACAGCATCGCCTTCCAGCAATCCAACAGAAGTTCCAACAGATGCACCTACAAGCAACCCAACACCGTCTCCTTCAAGCAATCCAACAAATGCTCTTTCCAGCAATCCAACAGAACCACCATCAAGTAGTCCAACAGCGTCTCCATCAAGCAGTCCAACAGAACCGCCGTCAAGCAGTCCAACAGCATCGCCTTCAAGCAGTCCAACAGCGTCTCCATCAAGCAATCCATCAGCGTCACCATCAAACAATCCAACAGCGTCTCCATCAAGCAGTCCAACAGAAACGCCGTCAAGCAGTCCAACAGCGTCCCCATCAAGCAGTCCAACAGCATCGCCTTCAAGCAGTCCAACAGCGTCTCCATCAAGCAATCCAACAGCGTCTCCATCAAGCAATCCGACAGCGTCTCCGTCAAGTAGTCCAACAGAACCGCCGACAAGCAATCCGACAATGTCACCATCTAGCAATCCTACGCCTTCTTGTTTGCAGCCAGGCACCGCGTGTTCACCGGGTAATAGCGGTTTATCCGGTTCTTCCTGCAACGATTGTTGTGACGGGTCCAAAAACTGTGATAATGGTAGGACATGTGTGTCAAACGATCAATGTCCAACATCATAGTCATAGCGCTTTGAGGGTAACTCCTCTCATCATATGGAATATTTCTATTATAACTATCACGCCCTCTTGTTGTCTAATAATTGAGATCTGCGCCTTTACAAGACGTAACGCTAAAATTTACTATGCTTTTGATGTGACGAAGGAATCAAGTTTACTGTTGTGTTCAGAGGTAATAATGGAGTAAAATTCCATGTGATAAAAAATTATACAGATACACTCTCTCCAAGGGGAACACTCCCAAAACGTCTTGCAAGCAACTGGAACGCTGAAGAAACGATTCGGGATAGCATTAGCCGAATAGGCTGATTCGGATACGATCAATTTCAAACGAAGGAACTTTTATTGAGATAGCTATTATTTGCATCGTCTAGTTTCTCTGAATGACCTAGAACTCCAGAACGAGTTAATGTTAAAATAATGCAATTTATTGTATGAATCCTACTGAACTTTCCTCTCCCCTCAAGGAAGAACAAACAGAGCAATTGCGCGAATGACAAGATAGGCAATCGAGCCTCCAAATACCCCATCAACCACAGCCAATTCCGTCCGTTTGCTTCGCCTCAACCAGGGGAAGAAGCGACTCCGTGTTGGTGCTTCTACAATAATTTGGACAGGTTTGGGAACGAAGAGTTTGATAGCAACAGGCAAAAGTTGGCGAATCATTGTGCTGACGACCAACCCAGCTGCGGCAGAATACGCCTGTCTTACGGTCACAGCATGGCGTGTTGACTTGTTGTACTTCATGTCAAGATTGAGTGCAATGACAGGATCCTCCACCACTATTTCATCAGTGCTTGCGTGTTCCAACGTATTCAATTCCTTCTCCATTAGACGAGAACGACTTTCACACCATCCCAATTCTTCCTCCATTTCCTTCATCCTGGCAGATTCCTCTGTCAGTACCTCTCCTAACTCTCCCTTTTGCACCCCACAACGCTGCAACTCTGCCACATCAATCAAATGCCTCATATCAACACGTTCAATCTCTGCCTCTAGCTCTTCTATGGAAGCATCAATTCCCTCATTACGATTCACCAAATACCTCATTGTTCCTTCCGTATCACCAACCTTTCTTCCCAAAACATCCCTCTTCCCACTCAGCTTTGCAATAGTCTTAGCATTCGCCTTCATCTCCGCTTCCCTGAATGTAGCTATTCCATCCGCAACATCCACCCTCCGTTGATGCTCTCGAGTAACAACGAGTGTCAATACTCCAACACCTAAAATTATTGCCCCAACAAACAACAGCCCCCTCCTCAATTTGATTAGTTTGCGAGTACGTGCATGTTTTGATCGGAGTGACTCCATCCCTTTTGCCAGGACGTCCATTTCTTCTTCGTGTTCTTTAATTAGCATGGCAAGTCTGGAATCTTTTGACTGAATAAGTAATTTGATTTCATTTTCATCCAGCCCTTCCTTGGTATTATTTTCTCGCATCGATCTCCCCTTGGCACTTAGACCAGATCGTTTCGAGCTGGGCAGTAGACCATCACCACCACCGGTAGCCGCCCCCTCCTGATTTATATCTTCTTTGTACAATGTCGTATCCGGTCCAAATGGACGTATCAATCCAAACGTACGTTCCTTCACACGATCCACAATCTGCGCTTTAATAGCATCTTCACCCACTTCCAACACTTGCAATGATTGCATCCCCGCAACAATTAGTTGATAACATTGAACAAATTCTGGAAAATAGATTCCACGCCTATCCCTATCCACTTCATCATTATTATTATCTGCCGATTTTTCCGCCCGATAGCGTTCCTCAGCCTCCACCAATGCCGTTATCAACATGATCAATTGTGCATCAGTCGTAATAATATCACGTTTCCTCCCTCCAGTGTGGAAAGGACCGCCACTCCCACTGCTAGCCACAGAAGAGGAGTTGAAACTAGTGACACTTATATCATCGTCAATCAATGCAGGCAGTGATCGATTCCAGGTAATACCCGTGCGAAGAAGACATCGTCTAATTTGACTGTAAGTGAGTATTTCTCCATGGCCTCTCCCATCTTGTGGTGCCTTGTTCTTATCGTTGCTACGGCCCAAGTATTGAACCCGATCAAAGACCCCCCTCAAATGCTTGGTGGTAACATCATACTCGTGATCTTGTTGTCGGATCATTTCTTCGTAGGCGGAGAGAAAATTGACAGCTTGGGACTTTTTGGAGGATGTAGAGTTGACGGTGGAGGATGTTGTGCTCTTTCCTCCATCTCTGGACGAAGCATCATTATGAGAAGTGGCAGTATAAGATGTAGTGGTGGTTCCGGTAGTGTTGGTGGCGGTTGTCTTGATAGAGGGATCCTTTGGTGGCTTGCCCTTTTTGTTGGATGGCATTGCTTCCTTTGTAGCAGCTTTCCTTGCTGCCTCGGCGTCCTCAATATCACGCCTCCTAGCTTCAGCTTCAATAGCAGCGGCTTCTTGTGCTTTCTTTGCTGCAGCTCGTTCCTCTCCAGCTTTCTTTGCCGCCTCGGCCTCCTCAATATCACGTCTCCTAGCTTCAGCTTCAGCAGCAGCGGCTTCTTGCGCTATCTTTGCTCCAGCAGCAGCCTCCTCCTCTTCTGCAACATCATTTTCCTCCGGTGGCTTAACATCTTCAGGCTCCGCCCCAGTAATCTTACATTCATGCACAAAAATGGTCCCATGCGCTTTTGATCCATTGCCACTGTGGATCAATTCAGAATTTCCACTCTGCATCAAGTCATTCACCGTAGTATAAAAAGCACCCAATGGTTTATTCTCCCCCTTCCTCTCATAGTCAAATATTGCCAATTTGATCTCCCTCTTCAGATCTCCATCACACAATGCATTGACATCGATGGAGGCAGCTTTCCAGTCTGGATTCAAATCGTTCGTGACATGCTCGCTTCGATACACTGGCGTCCAAGATTCCCCTCCATCATAGGTGCGGCATAACTCAAATAAGGGATCTGATTTACTAATCTCCACATTTCTGAGGTCCTTCCCCTTCAAGCAAAGGGTCAACTCACCCGCTGATCTAGAAGGAACTTTCGAGATACGAGCGTAGAGCATCCCCCCCTCTTTTAGTTCTTTGCCTTTTATACTTCCTTGGCTACCAAGAATATCTCCAATTTCGAATGCAGCGGCTGTAATAATAAGTGAAACAGTGTGAAACATCGTGAGTCAAAAGGCAAAAGTAAAAATAAATAACGTTGTCGACACTGCATGCAAATAGATGATAACTTACACCCCATTGGAATATCACTGCCCTTCGTGACCTCATCGACAACTGACACTTCAATACTCATCTTCTCTCCTTTGTTATAATCCAATAAAAAAGAACTTGTCCATGTCGGATGTAGCGAATTTTTGATAACTTCCGTTTGACCCAATTTCAATTCTCGTCCAGATGTCACTAACGTGACATTGGCAAAGGGATCGGATATCCCCTTTCCCAGACCGGCGACATTTTTGAGTTTGGTTGCGTGGAGGGTTAGTCGCAGCTTTTCAACTGTCTTTTTTTTCTTGTTTTGAGTACGTCGTCTCCTCACAGGAGACAGAGGCACACTATGTTCCACTTCTTTGGATGCCATACCATTGGATGCCATATCTAATCGTTCTGCCGATTTAGCCAAAATACGTTGACGTCGTGCTTCTGCTTTTTGTCTCGCTTGTTCAGCGGAGACTACCATGATGATTACTGTATATACGTGTTATTTATTATCAGCTGATTGATTCTTTTGTTTATTTGCGACAGGGAGCAGTGTTTGCGGTAAGTTGTTGTCGCTTCTCGTGTATTTTGTGTGGTGATTCAACTCTTTGCAAAAAGCGTAAGATGTAAGGTTCAGTGAGGTGAGTACAATGATGCTGTCGACTGATGAGGAAGCACTTGAGACGTATTACATCTTTATCTCATCATGTTGAAGCTGCCGGCCGAAACGATCTTGTTGCTTATCGTATCGACGACTGTCGAGTAAAAGTGCCGATGATGGATGAAATGACATGAGAACAACGAACGTCAGCAAAGAAATAGCTGTGCTACGACACATACGAGTACCGTTTGATCGTGAAAGAAGTCTCGGTACAATGTCGTTTCGGTATCAACTAAATGTTGGAATTAGTATTGATTTCTGCAACCGCAGACGCTATCTCGAAATTGCATGATTTGCGGCTGATCGTCATTATTTTTTGTGCCGCCGTGTTGCCGACCTCCACCTCCCAAGAAGGAAGTTGGAAGTTGATGAGGAGTTGTTGCACCACAAACCATTCACCATTGAATGAATAACCACTCCACGCCAAACTTGGCCGCATTCACATCGTGATAATAATTAGTGTAACATGAAGTTGTTTGGTAGGCAAAGACAGCACCCGGAGCTCCACCGGCAGTCTTCCGACGAGAGCTACTCATCTACCACATCACCATCCAAAACCCATCGCCGGACGCCATCGTTCAGCGATGTCAGCGTGAAATCCTCCACCACGGATCCTCTGAATGTCTCATGGAGCTCCAGCGGCAGCGCCGCCCTCCTCACACAAGTTGACATGATGGATCACCACTGGCCGGAAAGTAAGATTGGGAGTGACTGTCACGGTGGAGGCGAAGAAGACAAGAGGTCGTCTTTGCGTGTGCTCGAGATTATTAGACAGCTATCATTCAGTCCGCCGCGTAAGACAAAGAAGAGGGCTGACACTGCTGATACTGCATCATCGTCTGATACTCACGACGAACACAGCACGAGCATAGGCCTCCTCGATCTCCAACATTTGGAAGATTTGAGGAGGGGCTCGCCAAGTCCTTTGTTGGGTTTGCAGTATTTGCCAGATGGAGACATGTTCATATAATAGTGAGTGAGGGCAAAAGCAACGGCAGAGCTACTTAATGTATAGTTGTATCAGTTGTATTATGTAAACATTTAAATATATAACTTCTGGTTTGATATATTATTATATACATGTAATTCAATTTAGACGACATCACTTAACATAGCTGTTTGGAAAGCCTTCACATGACGATGAGACGCATCTAAATATTGAAGGCCTATATTGCCAGAAGAAAATCACCACCTCTACATACTTGATTCATCGTTCGCATTCCAACAAAATGTCTATGCAATGGGTAATCGGTATGTTAAAATCCACATCACCGTACTGATATCTTTCTTCTTTGATGGATAGATTTGAGGAAGCGATTCTCCTTCGAGAATGCACTCAATAGCAAAAAAACAAAGCTCTCAAAAAGAGAAGGCAACTGCTTTCCCTTGAACTGATGCGGTCAATCATTCTAACACAGTTCCACGAAGATGTGTCATTATTTGCAATATTCGTTCATAAAGTGGAATCAACTCAAAGCATGTTCAAAAATTGCATAGAGGAACTGATGCAACGAGAATACACAATAAGCTACGTATGTATGGATAGGCAATCACCTCACGCTCACAACACAATTCGGACAGAACGAATATTGAACGGTTTGGGCAGCATGATTGGCATCGATACTATCTTAGTTTTTTAGAGGACTTTGCCCAACAAAAAGTGAATCATCGTAAGCTCCGTGCTTCTTGCAAACTCTTCGTCGCTTAGCTTGATTTTGGCATCCGTCAACGCTGCAAAGTTTACGTTGAATAGTTGCACCATGCGTGATGCAAACTCCTTTTGCTTTGGCAAACCTGGGGCATCCTTCGTGGCTGCAACGTTTGTGAATAATCTTTGGCTTGTGCGAAGAACAAAATCCACTTTTCAAAGCTTTATTGTTACAACCTTCATGGTTGCAAATGGGTTTGGCTGGGCGTGGCTTCTTCGGACGAGGGTTCGGGACATGCTGCTCACAGAATGTGCTACTATATGGAACAACCTCTGCACAACCATCGTATTTGCAAGTCTTTGTTGTATTTGTATCTCTGTGCCTTTTGCAATGCAGTCCCCCCTCTTCCACGACATACCTAAAACACCCCTCTCGTACACAATGTTTTCCATCCTTTTCGCCACAGTTGCGGTCAACAACTTCTAGAGTCTTGTTTTGGTCAGTATCTTGGCGTACTATGACACCGTTGGATGTTTTATCTGCCCTCCGTGTGTTGTTGGCATCATTCGCAATAACTTCTCCTCTTCCACTAGCTTGCAATAATGATGCCATAGCTGTATTGCTGGTGCTTGAACTTCCTATGACAGCGAGGAGACGACGCTTCGACGGAGCGCCTGGCTTTGGTGGGCGTGTCTTCTTCGAGGCAGGCTTCTTCGAAGCAGGTTTGACATCATTGTTGTTGTTAGGAAGTGCTTGCTTGGCAGCTGCATTTCTTTCGGCCATTTTCGGTACGTGTGCCTCCCAAAAACTCTTCGGATGGGTAATGCATGATCCATTCTGCATGATACAGCTCAATCCATCAATGAATCCCCCACTACAGAATCTCACCTTTCCCTCTGAATTTGGTGGAACTTTTCTAGTACTCTCTTTTTGACCTCGGCTCATATTTAGTGTCCCCTTTGCCACATTGTTTCCTTCCCCATTTGACGTATTGTGGTGTTCTTGCACATGTTGCTTGGTGCCCGTTGGCGGCTTCTTTGCCTCTTTATCAAACGCCTTCTCTCCACCACCGTCGCTACTAACTGTATTCTTATCACACGGCTGACACAATGGATATAGATATGCCTCATCAGAATGCCGATCGCAGACTCCCCCAATCTCAGCTATATCTATACAGCCTCTATGCAAACACAGCTTGACTCCATCATAATCGCTTTCTTCGTCATCCACAAGACAATTCGAACATCCATCAAAACAACAAAAGTCTTCCTCCGGCCCTCCATGCAGTTGACACAAACCCCAAAACGTTTCAGTAATGCAACCTTTATAATAACAAAGTCCAACTAAACCACCATGCCTGGCACACAACCCCCATGATTTAGCTTCATTTAAACATCCACCACCGTTATGGCTGCACCGTTTAATTTTAGAGTGTTGATAACATGCTCCGCCAAGTTTCGCATGTCTAGAGCACCCTTCATGACTACATTCTTTTATCTTTGCTCCGTGCTTTCGGCATACTCCACCATTGATCGCTTGTTTGGTGCAGTTGTCTACGCTACATTGTTTCTTTGACCACAGTGCTCCGTGTCGGATGCACACTTTTCCATTTTGTGATTGATTTGTACATCCTATATGAATGCACTGTTTAGCTGGTCTCGATCTCCTCTTTTTTTTTGAAGGCGAAGATGCACTATTACTATTTTGTTTGATAGCAGCGCCATCTTGTTTGGATGATTGATGCGGACGCTTCCTCTTTTTACTTATAGCAGCAGCAGTAGCAGCGGAGGAAGAAGTGGATTTTTTCCTTCTTCGTTGCTTCTTTTTCTGTTTTGATTCATCGTGAGGAAAAGCAATGGCGGCATCCGCTACAGCGACGACCTCCTCTAGAAATTCTTCTGGAATGAAAGCTTCCTCCTGCCCCTGCTCTTCAGCACCGAGGAGGATTGGGGGCGGCTCGTAGGAAGACATCATGATGAATGTGGTACCATGCCATGTTCATCGTTCATCTCTTTTATCATGGTTCATCTTTCATCTATTTCATGTGACATTTGATGTTGAGGTTTTTGACATCATAGTTGATGAGCGAGACTTTGTGGACGTTGACGAGGGGAACTCCGAAAGAGAGTTATGTAGATCATATTCCATATGTATGTAGTGGTTCTTGGAAAATAGAGCTTGAGCAAAGTTGAAACTATCCCTTGCTTGGCAGCAGTCAATATCGAGCTCATAATTCCACTATTGTGCTCATTGACACACCTTATCTCCTCTACTGACAACAAACAACAACGACTACTAGTTGCTACTACCTAATCCTTAAACCTAAATCCTATTCAGAATACTATTCCCTTCTCACGAAAAGGAGGTAGAGAGTAGAGGTAAGAGTAGTTAACCGCTCACATGGACAATCCTCCACTCAGCTCAGCTTCTGTGCTCGTCTGATTCTTACAACTGCATTGATTCTCTCACTAGTTGTATAGCTCTAACTTCCATTTCTGTCTATTGATTATCGCTCCTGCACAGACCAACATACTAATACCAAGAACAATCGCATCATGATCAGCCTCTTCGTCCCCCTTTTGCTCGCTGTGACTACATCAAGTGTGCTATCATTTCCTGCACATTTCTCTTGCGAGGAAGATGAATATGTTAAGCAACTTGAATCATTCAAAGTTGTGAAACAGGAGTGGGTTCATGCTCTGGACCCTTCGATCGTTAAAGAGGGTCTAAGAGGGTGTTCATACACTTCACTCGCAACATTTGGTGGACGAAGATAGCCCCCAGTGTCCAAGATGCAGCTGCAGTTTTCGATGAGTTCGCCAAAGTTGTCTTCAAGGGAAAGCATCCATTGGACTCATCCACTGTCAAAGTGTTCGGTAAGGAGATGCACATTGTTACCAAAGTGCTCTTCTCATTCTTGATAAAGTTCGTACGGCAGATGGTGAAAAGGTGCCTCTTGATACAATCGAGTTCTACAAAGCCAAGAAGAAGGATGACATGATCGAAAAGTGCGACGGAGGAAGGCAATTAGCTCTTTCTAATTTGGCAAACTTCGAGCCTCCGAAGAATCTTGAGGATGGAACTGTCCTCATTTACTCCCTTATTGTCTCTAGCTACGGTCCCGACTGCTGTGAAAGTGTCCACCCTCTGCCACTCATGCATGGACAATTCGAAGTTGTGTTGGGAGTGAGCGTAGAGGCAGGGGATACTGATGCTGATGCTAATGCTGGCAAGCCCGATGTAGGAAATGATGGCAGTTTCTTGCGTGTCCAATCGTTCAAGGCTTCTGAAGATGAAGATCTCCCGAAGGAGATGGAGATAGCCTCACCCATGCGACGTCATTTGTGTAGATAAGTGTGCCTCCAGAGCACGCAGCGTTAGGGCAAAGGTTGAAAGAGAATAAAACTTTACTTTACACCATTACTGTCATAGAACTTGTGGACAATTCTCTCCTCACTCGAACACACTTGTCAGAACATCTACTGCCCCGGCAGCCTCGGGGTCCTTGGACCCCACGCAATTCTCATATCAAGAGTTTTTGAATACTTGGGTAGCACGCCTCCTGCCTTTTTATCAATATAACTGTTCCCACCATCATCTTGAAGAGTGGGTAAGTCCAATCTCACCCTCATGGTTCGCATTAACCTTCCCCAGTTGGAGTTGAACTCACCACTGTAATTGAATGAGTACGGATAGAAAGAGCGGAGCATAAGCACAACATGAAAAAAGCACGGGGTTGCAAACAAAGCAAAACGATAATTAACACTCACACAAAAGTCCTTGACTTGGCCAATATTACCATATCCGCAATACTCGCAATATTCCTATGATATCTGTTGAAACAAGTATCCTCTGTACCATCACTAAAACCTGTTTCTCCATCCCCATTCAAATGAAAGGCACTCTCATCCGTAGGATTGAAATAGAAAGACAACTCATGACAGTCATTCCACAATACCGTACGATCATCAATACGATTGGGCAAGTTGGCAATCTCCTCTTTCACAACAACCGGGTCATCCGTGGCAACATACACAACGCGAGGAATCCTAATCACCTCCCCCAGTTGATTCACAAGACATTCCTCCTTCTTAAATTGACTTAAATAATGAGCAAAGGGGATGTAATTCGTGGGCAAGTTCTCCTCATCCGAATGACCCTGGGATCTCCAATACTTTACCACTTCATCCCGTGCCTCCATGATCAATTTATCCCCACGTCGGACATGAATCGAATCATACACTTGATTCTTCGTACCTATCTTTTGAAATAGATCAAACGACTTGATGAACATTTCCACATCACGAGCAATCCATGGCTGCAGTCGTAAAAATCCCGCCTTGATCATTAATCCAACTGCATAATCAAACATTGCATTATTGGACAATGTGGAGAATATCCTGGCCTCGGTTAATGTGGCACCCAGTTTGGTTCCCCACCGCTCATTTGCAATAAAGTGATTACTCCTCGCTTTGGAACGGAAGTATTTGCGCATTTCCCCCCCACCCGTGGCTATAACATTGACTGTCCGTCCATTGCTCTCCTTACATGAGATGGGTGTACTCATTGCAGTTGGTGCAGTAGCAATTTTGACCCAATCATCGTAACTGTACGTGTCAGCACAGGGAATGGGGCATCCCCCGCTTAACCATGTTGGATGATCGATGAGTCTGGAGAGTCCCCCTGGAAAGTTTTCTTTAATTTGCCACCTATTGGATGCTGTTGAGGATGACGAAGCTGGTGATTTCATGTGAATTGCTTCGAATGCATCAACCGGACAACCAAATTGAGATGCACCAGCATAGGTGCTCATGTCGTTGGGTGGCTCGACCAATAAAACCTTTCGATTGAGATACGTCCCAATCAGCACGGACACTATGTAAGTGTTGATTTGACTTCCATGACCGTGTTCTGAGAAGTGTTGAGCATCGGGCAAATAGAGGAACATATTGCTGCATTTATCATCACTGGCTTCAGCCTTGGCGCGTGACTCGATGGATGGATCGATGTCATTCACATCTTGCAGAGTGGAATACTTCTCGATATCATTGAAGGATAATGAACGACGTAGGAAGAAGGAACTGGAGGGGTAGAATGAGGAGAGGGAGCCCTGTAGATTAATTATGAAAGGTGACATGGCCACACCGAGAAGGAGGGTGGCTGCATAGGCCTTTGGGATGGAAGAAGGGCGCTGCTGAGTTGACGACGGCATAGTTGTTGGTGCTGGTATCGTATCGTATCACGGGGCCGTTGTTAAGTATTGGTCCTTCCGCCCTCGCAATGGGTGGTGTTTTTCATGTTCATGGTGGTCATCTGAATTGTTTCGGTCACGCTAAGGGTCACTAGTCATTTGATAAGTCTCATTGTGACACACACTTTCTCCCAGCGGCACCTGCCACCCGCCACCCGCTGCTTTTTGCTCCCCCGCCGTGCTACTTATGTACTTATTTAAGTATGTCTTGGATGGAGGCAAGTTTGCTGCATCATTAAAGTGCATAGTAGAGGTCAGCCGGCCGGATCCCGCTGCCTTGTACTTTTACTTCCACTTATACTAGATTTAGGCTAATCTTAGGCCTCTCATGCCTGTCAAACACACTCTCACGACTTCTTGGGGGACAAAAGCAAAGTTGCTGCCTTTGTGAGTACGACGCATCATGCATCGTTTATTAGAACAGAAATGGAGTAAATTTTTGAATAGATATTGATTAATAGTATCTTCTACGGTCTACGACATCGCTATAACTATGAGACTAAGCAGTATCAGTACATCATATTTGTCTTGAACAACTAAGATTATCATATAAAATGCAAATGCTCAATGTCAGCTAGCTGCTAAGCTCACCATTTCAATGAAAGACTACAGATATACAACAGCGTAGCAGCAGGTAATAGTAATAGTATAACACTACTCTAGTATTGTTATTGCTCGCAAAGCTTCTTCTTCTTCTTCTTACCTCGTATGCCTTGACCTTGACTCTATGCAAAGGCCGAGAACAGCAGGCTTACACCACACCGAAGCAAGAACACACACTGACAATATACCTCGAATTGTATCCTTTGAATCCTTCAAATACTCGAACATTTTGCTTCCAACAATCCCCCAGCAATAGAACAAACAATCACTGATAAATAAAGTCTCCAATCCTCCTCTACAAACCCTATCTTACCCAATGAATTCACCGAGAAGGTATTTATCAAGTAGAATATCATACGCATGAGTACGTTGCAAAACATTATCACAACTCCTGCGGCACGTTGGGAGCTTTTATTGAAGGTAATGGGATGTGGAGGATGCAGAAATAGAATATAAGTGGAGGGCCACGAATAGCAACTAAACCCCCCAAGAATCCGCTGGCACCTTAAAAGAGAGACAAAAGCGGCTGATTAGTATGGAGCACAAGCTAGAGAAGGCAAGTGTTGTAAGTGAATAAATGATGAGAACTTACCGCCTGCCAAGAGAGTGGTGGTTCCCATGGAGTGATGAAGGTCGGCTTATTAATTCCGATTTTGAGTCTCTCTTCGTCTTTCTGTTCCTGGCTTGCTGCTTTGGATTCGGCTGTGGAGGTATCAATGTTATTATTCGGTTCGCTGCCAGTGCTAGTGCTAGTGATAAATACACCACGGAAGAAATTGTTGTGTCACTTTTGCCTTGTACAATACCAAAGGCTGCATGCTGAATAATGATAGTGCTTGGATGAATACGGCACTTTTGAAATCACCATTGTAGCCAGCAAGTTCG
>Ga0209652_1002898_pt1 | contig 12942 bp, 9 predicted proteins | sample SaaInl74LU_5_DNA_FD_184641 | JGI IMG/M metagenome (GOLD analysis project Ga0209652, IMG submission 184641) | Marine microbial communities from expanding oxygen minimum zones in the Saanich Inlet - ESP_74LU_5_DNA (SPAdes) (version 2) | ecosystem: Environmental > Aquatic > Marine > Intertidal zone ...
TTCCAGAGTTAGGGGGTAGCATCATAGTTGGAGATATCCCAGCCAGTCAATCCATTGAAATCGATGTTGACAGAAGAGCTGCAGTGCTTCAATTGAATCAGCGTAAATTGACCAGGGCAATGAAACAAATCCGTTTTGATTCTAGGAAGGCATTAGAGCTACTTGGATCAGCTTATCAGCATCTTGCAATTCCGCCCGATGAAATGCACACAAATGATGAGATGGAATGGTCCTATGAACAACTAGTTGATATTCTCTATCGAGATAATGGGGTAGTCTTATCAGATGCAGAACCAGTTGTTATCGATGGAAAGTCTACATCAATGGCGATTGAAGTACTCTGCAGAGCACGCAATGTCTCTGCAGCTATGATATTGCTAAAAAGGTCAGTAGATGGTGTAATCTACAATAGACAGTTGCGTGAGAAATGTCAAGAGCAAGCCAGTGCCTTATGGCAGGACGAAGAAAGCGATAACAATGAACTCTGTACCATTTACAAATCCATATTGTCAATGTTGGGGCGTGCTCAATCTCAATCCACATCTTCTTATGCGGAGCGGCAACAAACAAGTGCAGTTTATTCCAATTTGACTCTGCACCTACTGCGTGAACATATACCTTCAGTAGCTCAGATTCAACCTGGACTTCAATTGTACCATGCGGCATTAAATTCCCTCGGTCGACACGGCAGCCATGATGCTATAACAAAACTTCTGAATGACATGAAAGATCCGTCACCCGACAAAATGGCTTATCAAATAGCCATATCATCCCTCGCCAAATGTGGAGAATGCCTGGATGCCACACAATTACTTCATCAAATGCGAGGGAAGGGCTTCTCGCCAGATATTGTGTGCTATAATGAATTACTGATTGGAATAGCAAGACAAGCAGGTCGGCATCAAAGCGGAAAGAAGAACGAACAAGATCCTATCTCTTGGCATAAGCTTGCTCTTGAAATACTGGAAGATATCGAGAGTCAGAGTGATATGGCTAAATCTATCACCGATCAGACCTACAACTCCATTATTTCTGCCTGTGGAAAAGAAAAAGCATGGGAAGCCGCATCTTTAGTAGCAAGCAAGGCATCTAATTCCACCGTCTCCAGCAATAACATTCACATTGACAGCAGTGAGAGCGACGAACAAACATCATCGTATTTCAGCAATTTGGACGCTTTTCACAAGAATGGTAGAGGTAATGACGCATGGTGGGAAATAGCAGAGTACAATTGCGGTGAAAGATCTATAATCGTCGGTATCCAACCACATCGAAATCCGAAACGGAATGGAATGTCACTTGTCTTCTACCGAGACGACTTGGAAGGCAATAGAGTGAAGGTAGGAAGATTATTGTTGAAAAATGACCGCATTCCTTCTAAGGAATTCTACTTCAGCTCGATCATTGGTATGGAAGTTAACGCCGTTTCGAGGGGTGAAGGTCTTTCGAAAGTGTTAGTTGCCATATGGCTAGACATCTGTTTACAAACAGAATGCTTCCCACGCGCTGCAATGATGAACAAACCGCTGATATCGCTTGTTTTGTCTAAATTTGGATTTATACCTGATGACGGGGGTTGCAAGTGTGTGCTGGTACGATTGGAAGATGATGACGACGAGCACACATTCGGCTTGTATTCGCCCCAAAAAAGTCTGGATGGTGCTTTGAGTCACCGAGTGCTGCGAATACAGAATATAAAGCTGCTGAGAATGCTTCCCGACTCCGCTAAGAAAAAAGGTGCTGGTGCTGAGGTTGTCATAAAAACAACCTTTCGTCATCCTCACAAACCTCCAGATGGTAACAGAGACAACGACGAAATGCAGGTAGAGAGAACTCTGCTGAAGGACAAGATTAACGCTGCACTGAACTTGACTATCGATACCGACATGCCTACTTCGGGCAGTGGTGAGATGACGTACTGTTCATCAAAAGACAAGCTGTTGAAGGCATTCCTCTTTTTCTAGGATAGAGTCCTGACTTTCATGAGCATAAACGCAGGATATTTGGAACCCAGAGCAGGGTGAGCTTCTTGATCTTGATGTTTGAGGGGAACACTTCCGTCTAGAGTATCGTGCCTCAAGCAGCAAAACCTGAAATTGCCAAGAGCAAGAGGCTTCCTGGGCAGGTCAAGTCTTTATGGAAAACTGTTTTGTTGACATACGGTGTGTGTACGCTTGCAACAGAAGTATTGCAGTAGTATTAGCCGAATTATTGCGAGGTTTAGTGGATAGCCTTGCAGATAGAAATAGAAGAGTCTTGATAAGCCATCTCCAGACTGGAGACAAGACAAGGAGATAGAAAGCAATCATCATTAGTGACCTTTCGCAGATATATAAACAGGATAGTCTCATACTGTCAGTAAATGTAAAGGATATGGTAGTGCTTGTGGTGTTTTCGGTATCCCCTTATGATCTCTACAATACTCTATCTTGATCCACTCATCTTGCTTTGATCCACGCACTCAGCTACAGCTTTTTCAAGATCGCCACCTCTTCGCTGAATGCCAGCCCAGTTTTCTCCTTTTCTTTGGATGGAAAATGATGACATTACATACACGCTTTACTCATCAGTGTCCAACACAAGGCAAGATGAGCTTCAATTTTAGTGATATCGAAGAGGAGGAGGAGGAGGAGTTCGATCTAGAACAATTTGATGAAACGGGCTTGTTGGCCCAGGCATCTGGCGAGAAACGAGAGGCGGCAGCCACAACAGCCACATCCACAAAAAGTGTTTCAGAAGATGCAACAGATCAAACCAATGCAGCAGCTTTTGACAACGACGCAGATGAATCAGATGGAGGAGATTGGGACAACGTAGATTGGGAAGATGCTGAGGATGAGGAGGAAGAAGAAGATGATGATGAAGAGTTGCCATCTTTTCCGCAGGAAGGTATCACCATTCACATCGGTCGAAGGGTAGGGAAAAGCAACAACCCGGATGACAATGATGTACAGCGAGAAGAAAAGAAGAACGAAGAGGTAGCAGCTAAAGAACAGCCAGCCAAGAAGAAACCTCGCAAAGCCACTGTTCGTGTTCTGCGAAATGTGTCTTTCGAGACGCAGCAACTAGTACTCAATATTCGGCGGTCGCATTTGGTTTGTTGCATGATACACTCCCAGAAATGCTCCCTACTTTGTAGTGGGGGTGGTGATATTAGCGTTCAGGATGAAACAACGGAATTGCTAAATACAGCTCTCAGTCTCGTTCCACAAGAATTTCACACCGATCCAACAACAAATACACATACATCATTTATTATTCCTACCGCCTCGACTGTGAATCAATTCTCAAGATGGTTCTTTCAATTTGTAAATCATGCTGGACAACGCAGAAGGAGAGCCATAGGACGCAATGCTGCCCAAGGTGCAAGGACTCCCTCATCAAGGAAGAGGAGGCGTTCTAACGATGATGTCAACTCTCGGATGGATCAAAGTCAACAAACACCCGACACATCCACTCTTCTGCAAAGGTTGAGACATTTATCTCCTTGCTACGATGAGGAACCACAGCTGTTTCTTGAACAAGAAGGAGTGGACCCTATCGATGCTGTTGAGTCTATTACGTCTCAAGAGAAGGTGATGCTGTTTCTTGTCATGGTCAGATCGATGGGATGGAGAGCAAGATATGTCACAACATTACCAGCTATTCCGTTGAAACTCACTGTTGACCATCCTCTATTCAAGGAATCGTCACCACCCACTGCATCGTTAGATATGAAGCCATCGGCAAGTGAATTGAGAGATACTTCTGGTGTCTTGCAAAACATGATTCGTCTCATGAGAGAGGGTAACGCTGTTGCAAGCAACGGCAAAAAGAATAAACGAAAGAAGAGGCCAAAGCAACAAAAAGCATCTGCTAGTAAGCTTCAAGGGGATATGATTGACCTTGTTAGCAATGGAGATGAGGAGGATGGGAAATCTACCAAGAAGGAAAATATTCCAATGGATAAAGGTGTATCATGGATCGAAGTACTTCGTTGTAAAGATGAAAAAGGAGGAGGCAAACCCACCCCAACAAAACCAGCCGCACAATGGATGTCAATTCTTCCCGAGCAAGAGAGCATAGACGAACCAAAATTGGTAGAAAACATTCTTGCTTGGATGGATAACGAGGCGGCCAATGCAAGCAAAAGCAGTGAGCAAGTCAAGACTAAAGGTAAGAAAGGAAAGCTCAAGCTTGATCGACGCAGTGCGCATCAGACGCCCAAGAAATCTCCTGTTTCATATGTTTTAGCTGTTGAGCATTTGCCGACGCATGCAAGTGACTCAGGCGATGCACAAGGAGTACGTTTCACTGACGTCACGAGGCGGTATGCCAGCACGTGGTCGCGAACACTCAGTCTGAGAGGAGCTTCGAGCAAAGATATCAAGGAACGTCGTGGCCAATGTGTTGATGAGTGGTTCAAGTCTAGTCTGAAACGACTAAACAATCATTTCAGACCGACGACACAAAGCAAAGACCCTCCAACCAAGCGAGAATCCAAAAAATCACCAGTGCGTTCGGTGACAAAGGTAAAGGGAAGCAATGGAAAAATGGTGGAAGTTCTTGAGCTGGAAAGCTCTGATGATGAAGATAAAAAGCCTGCGGCGAAGCGTGCGGATGATTTTGATAGTGATGATGATGCTATCGATGAAAAAGAAGAGCTTGATGACAACACAGCGCAAGAGGTGATACCAAAGAGTAAAGCTGCTTTCAAGAGTCACCCATTCTATGTTATTCCATCTGTTCTCAACTCAAAAGAGGTACTTCATCCGGATGCTCGTAAGCGTATATGTGGGGTGTTCAAGGGAGAACTTGTCTATCGACGCAGTGATGTTAGTACTGCATTAAAAGCAAAAAAGTGGCTTTACGAGGGGCGAAAGGTGAAAGACAGCGAGTTACAAAAGCCAGTCAAGAAGGTCAAGGCGAGAAAGAAGCCAAAGAAGCAAGGATTCCAAGCATTGGAATCGTATGGTATTACAGAATCGGCCCAAGACGAAGCCATTGCATTACTTGATGAAAAGAAAGATGCGTCTGAAGATGACAACATGGATAATTTGTACGGTATTTGGCAAACAGATAGCTGGACACCGCCATACGTCACACCATCAGATCATATTCCAACAAATGAGTTCAAAAATGTCGAGAAAGATTTGTTGAATCCTGGTCTGACACACATGGAACAACCACGTCTTGCTGGAATTGCAAGGAAGTTGGGAATTCCCTATGCACCTTGTATGTTAGGATTCGATCGTCATGGGGGCAGAGGAACTCCTTTAATTCGAGGTATTGTTGTTCATGATCACAACGTAGGACTGATCCGTGAGGCTTCAATTGAGTGGGAAAGCCATGTAGTTGAAAAAGAGAGGAGTGAGCGTCGAAAGCAAGTGCTCAGGAAGTGGAAGAGATTGGTGGTCGGGCTTTTGACTAAGGAGAGATTGGAGAGAGAATATGGAGATCGCTGAGTTGACATGTTTATAGCGTTCATGGCAACTACAAACTAACACATAAGGATAAATACCATTATTGCAACAGATATTGCTGCCAAAGCGGTTATAGGAAAGGAAATCCCTTCACGCTAGCATTGCACGAGTCTACACAGAGCATCTATCTTGCCTTGAGAAATTTACAAGTGTTATTTCCTATGCACCCTAAGTTACGTACTTTCAATCGTCAAATCAGCATAGCCTTTTGACATTTCATCTATCCAAACTAAATTGAGCATATCGTTTGCATCTGCCTTTGCGCCTGCACCCTCTTCACCACTGCCCCACATTTTCGTCTTCTCTTCGCTCCATGTTTCCAAGTGCCTTCTGACTAATCGCTCTCTCTGATCTGCCAAGTCCTTGCAAGATATGTACCAAGTTTCATCAAAGACATTATTTGCTTGTAGTGGTTGCCATCGGGAATCTCGCCATGATAAAAGATAATTCCCTTCCAATAGTACGATTTTTGTCTCTGAATTGAGAGTGACTCCGTCTTCGACAGGGTCGCTTTTCACTCGACTGTAGATTGGTAGACTAGCATTTCCATTAACTCGTGCCTCAGTGAACTTGTTGATGCATCCTTCTGCATCGAACGTCCATGGAGCGCCTCGCCTTGCTAACAAGTCTTCATAGGTATAGCTATTATCTGGAGAGTTGCCAATTGATTGCAATTCTGCTCGCGTGTAATGAAATCCATCCATTGGGAGACAAACACAAGCTGCTGCACCTTCATCCGTCTGCATTAGCTTATTGATTCGTTGTGCTACGGCACCTGCAAGAGTGCTTTTTCCACTTCCGGGGCCGCCGGCGATTCCTTTTAGCATGTATCATAATATATTTTGGAGGAGCACAAAAAAGTACGAAGGATAAACAGCGTCAGCATGATTACATGAGAAATTCAACATGCACTTGCAACTGCCGCGAAAGATATCATCTTACCAACGAATAGTTGATTATTTTGCAATTCATTGGCAGCCGACTGCCTTTCATAACGGCTGATTAGGCGATCTACCAATGAGGCGTAGGTGCTTTCCATATTGGCATCAGCTGAAATGCTGGCACCGTCTTGGGACGACGCGCTCAACATAATTGCTTTATGTGGCCTGCCGATAGGTGGCCCAGGCAAGAAGGCGACGCTGCTTTGAAGATTATAAATCAGAAGTGCCAGTACTACACACAACTTCGAGCTCATTGTTACCGCTTATCCTGCTCTCCTTCATCGCTCATCGCGTGTTCGTTGTTGTGTTGCAAAACATGAAACATGTTGTGTTTGTGTTGATTTAGATGGACTGACCTGCCCATGGCCCACGAACAAAAAGCACGTCAGCGGCCAGCGGCTTGACTTTTCTTTTTGCAATGAAAGTCACAAAACTCAACACCTTGCAAACAACACGATGGCGCAGGCATCCAATACAATCAAGAAGAGCCTACTTGTCCTCGGTGGCAACGGCTACGTTGGACAGAACGTGCTGCATGCGGCCATCCAATCAAATCTATTCTCAGAGGTTCGCAGCTTCAACAGAAGCGGATCACCAAAGTCACCTCCTCCACATCTCGCTGAGTCATTATCTCAAGTTGAGTTTTTGACAGGAGACATATTCGACAATTCGGCACGTGAAGATGCCATCGACGGAAACTATGCGGTAGTGTCCTGTATTGGAGCGTTCGGTTCGAATGACTTTATGAAGAAGATATGTGGCGATGCCACGATCGAGGCAATAGAAACAAGTAAGCAGAAAGGAGTGAATAAATTTGGCTTTGTCAGTTCTGCTCAAGTGTATGAGGGTAGTGCGGGGTTGAAAATCCCACCATCTATGCCAATGCATGGCTATTTTCAAGGAAAGTACAATGCAGAACAGAAACTGCTTGAATCATACCCTGATGGACATGTGATTTTGAGACCGGGATTTATTTACGGCAAAAGAAACGTAGGATCAGTACAGTTACCTCTGCAGCTCATTGGAGCTCCAATCAACATTGTAGGGAATCATCTCGGCCCACTTTCAAGTCTTATTCAATCTGTACCGTTTGTAGGGAAAGAAGTGTCCTCAATGGTACCTGTTGAATCTGTTGGACGCTCAATGATTGATTCATTGAAGGAAGAAAAGGGAGTAATATTGGAAGCAGCTGATATTCGACAGTTTTAACAATTTCCTACTTTGCGTTAATACTACTAGTACATAATGAAGTCTATTTCTAAAGTTAATAGTGTTCGTCATCTAATGAATTTCCTACTCGCTACGCCTATATTCTATTTTGATCATAACATGTTCTCATTCTGTAACCACCCTCCTTGTTCGTGCCAAAGTTCTATTGCATACTCGAATAGCCTGATGTCCAGCATATTCTTGCTCTCAATAGCTTGCCAAGTCTCTCCATTCGAATCCAGCTTTGGATGATTGTGACTGTTACTTTGTGAGCCGCCTGCCACAGCAAAGTTTTGCCGAGCACATGTCAATGCTTCATCATTCTCAAAGCCAAAAAATGAATGGAATCGACGTATAGTCTCGTCCATTTCGCTAAGAAGGCCTACTATACACTTTTGACGGATTATTTCCTTGGCAATTGCGATATCAGATGGTTCCAGAGGTCCTTCCATTTTGTTGACTAAAGATCTGACCATCCAATTACTTTCACAGAGTGGGCTGTGTGCATACTCATCGATCGTCATTGTGGCATACTCCGGGTTGTAAGTAGGCTCCCACGTGGCTTGCTGTAGGTAATAGAATAGGCTGACAATCCGATCTACCGGTGATCTAAATACGGCAAACATTCTTCCCTTGTTGTCTCCATCAAGTAGTAGCTCAGCACTTTCTCTCAGCAGCGGAGTGAATATAACATCAGCCAACCCCGACGAGGCGAAACCAAGTCTGGAAGCCCTTGCGATTCCTTCCATTGTTGTTACATCTACATTGACATACTTTCTTCCATCCTCAGCCACTACCACATGTAGCTGCTGCTGATTGTCTGGTGCCTCTTCTGCTGACTCGTCCCAAACTTGCCACTGTTCTATGATTGTTTTCTGGACCCACTCCATGGGTGAAACTAATTGATCTTCTCCTTCCAATCGTCGACGTTCACTCCCAGCTTCTTCTGCTTGCTGCCTAGCCAGGGCTTCTTGCTGTTCTCGTTCAATCCACGCTCCCGTTTCAGAAGCTGAGGTTATTTGGTAGCAGGTGGCATACATGAGCTTGATTGCACTACCACCGGATTTAAGAACATGCCAGAAAATAGGCGTGTCTCTAGTCTCGACACTGCGCTCAAGATTGTCCCAATTGACCAAATTTTGTTCCATGTAGAATGGCAGCTTGTAAGTTTTGCGTTCTAATTCGATGCCCATGTTGAGATCGAGAAGTTGCCGCCGCCGCCGCAGTACGGATGGCGCAACTACATCTTCTTCTTGTGCCGTATTGATGACGATAGAGTCCCTTTTGCATGATAGCTGCAGCGTGATGGCACATAGTGCCGCTGCTGTGAGTAGTAATATCGATTGATATGCTAGAGAACTCATCGTGGTCGATGTGATGGTCATCTCAGAAAAAAAATGAGTGTGAGTGATTGAGCGCGACTGTGGAATGTCGATCACAATGACCCCGAGTCACAGAACACCAAACTCAACTCAACTCAACTCAACTCACTGAAAGATCCCCCGTAGCGAGCAGTGGGTGGGCTGCTCTCCACCACTTCATTATTCATCATCTTCTGCAGCATAATAATTATTTGCACCTCCTCATTAGTCTATTCATACAATAGTTGGCAACGTGGCAGATTGTTCTCTACGTTTATCAAGTTAAATATTATTTAATTTAGAATGAATCGCCTCAACACGAAACGACGACAGAGTTCTGCTGCCAAGAAAAGCAACAATAATGCGACCGCCTACAAGGCCAATGGTCAAGGAGCAGCAGCTAATAACCAAACTACCGCAGATGATAGGCGCAACAAGACCAACCAGCTATTTGAAGAATTACTGGGAGACGATGCCAGCGCCATTGCTGCCAACGACAATAACAAAGAGAAGACGAAGGGGGGAGAGGAAAGTGTCATGAGCAGTGTGCTTCGACCTCAACTGACTAAAAAGGTGCCACAATCGCAACATGATAACAGTGATGATCCTCAGGATAGGAACGTATCTTTATCAGGGCCTTCTAAGAAACGCAGTCAGATGCAGCAGCATTTCAATCAGCAGCAATTTGAACAGGACGCAAACGATGAAGACACATACATGACTAAACCAAGAGAAATTACCTTTGACACCAATTCAGATGATGTATCAGCACTCTTTGGTGGGATAGGAGGAGGTGCATCAGTTATTGCCGAGAGGATGCAATCATACCGCGGTACCGTGGCCAAGAATCGAAGAGCGTTTTCTGCAGGAAATAATAGGGGAGCTGCTGCTGCATCCAACAAACAACGACGGGCGCCGAAATACTTCCATTCAGATGGAGGAGACAACAATAAGCACGACGAAGAAAGTCGTAGGACTGGTGTCTCCACATTTCAATCGCATGGGGTCACCTCAATATTGGAAGAGATTGGCTTGAGACCATCGTCGAAAGGAGTTGACAAGTCGAACGCTTCTGATTCGGATGAAGAAAACAAGGGCCACGTTCGTCATCGACATAGTAGCGATGATGGCGGTGGTGGGAGGCACCGTAGTCGGAGAAAGGACAAGTCGTCCTTCAACTTGAATAGCACCAAGACTGCAGTCTTTTGCGTTGTGGCAATGTTCGTCTTCGTACAATTCACAACAATCAGAAAACAGAACAAAAAAACCATGAGACATCTCAACCAACGTTTTGACAATCGCTATGCTCCAGTAAGAGACCAATCGGTGTCATCCCATTCGGGAATGTCTGATGGGTTGAGAGATCTGGTTATGGATAATGTTGAGGGGGGTAATGATCGAAGAAGAGGTGCATACATGCGACCGAATGAAGCTGCAAAAGAGAGTCCTCAGAGAAATCACAACTGGGATCAGCTTGACCAAGATCAAATGATGATGGATGATGGGATGAGTGATGTAGCGAATGCTGGGAGGTTGCGTGGTCACAACAATGGTCATAATCAAGTGCAAGCTTCTCAGAGGGGACAACCCGAAACGGGGGGCATGCAGCTTTTCCCTGGCAAAGAGGAGTCGCAACAACAGAAGCAGCAACAACAACATCATCAGCAACAACAGCAGCAACAACAACAACAACATGCAGTTCCGTCACAACAGAAACAAGAGGCAGTCCCTGCACAGTTCGGCTCAGATTCTTCCAATACAAACACTGATGATATGAATACGAGCGACGTCCACCCGTTATTGAAACCAAAGGAGGGATTATCGATGGCTGCTGCGGTTGAAAAACTTGGTGCTGTTGACAAAATCAGCGATATTGACCACCGACCACAACAGCAACTGTCGAATGAGCTAATACCAGAGCGATTTAAAGTCTTTGCCGATTTGCGGACTCCGTTTGTGATTGGAAGAGATACGCCCTTCTACTGGCACATTCCTCGTTCCGGAGGAGTAGTGATGAAAACTCTATTATCTCATTGCTTAGGTCAAACTTTGGCTGCCGAGGTTGGAGAGCTCAACGGCCACGAAAATGACGAAGAAGTCAAAGTAGTATCTTTCGCTGAGCACAATTACACAAATGTCAACGTCGCAACGCCTGAAGGTATTTCTCGGGCCTTGAACCTAGGTCTCGTGCCTTCACATTTATCAGACACGATTGTTTCGTCTCATGTCGATCTGATTCCTTCCCTATTCAATGCCAACGACAAAGGAAAGGCATTTGTGATGATGCGTCATCCCTGTGATAGAGCAACCTCGATGTTCTATTTCTTGCAAGGGACAGGTTATCCTCCTTTGCAGAACATGACCTTGGATGATTATGCCAAGTCGGAGCTCATCGAAAACAATTGGATGGGTGAGTTTGTTATGCTAGTCGTGTTTGCAACAAGTGTAGTATATTCTTTTGACTCATTTTTCTGTTGATACCTCTTTTCGTCACAACAACAGTAAGAATACTGTCCGAGTCAATGAGCGGTCCAATAGATATGAGTAACCTTGATATTGGTAAGTGCAGTGGGTATTACGTATTACTCTTTATTTCGCAAGTCTTTGAAGTGCTCAGCTCACAGTCTGTCTCAATGATTCTAACCTTGCAGCCAAGGAAGTGCTGAAACGTAAATTTCTGGTTGGCCTCCTTGACAACAAACGCGGATCTTTCGCCAGATTTGATCATTACTTCAAATGGAAGGAAAGCCCTAAATACGCATCGGAGTTTGGATGTCGAAAGCAGCTCATGGACGAACGCTATGTCCCAAAGCATCCTGTACGAAAAGGCAGCGAAACGTGGAATTTACTCATGGAGCAGAATAGATTTGATATACATCTGTACGACTACGCAAAGGAACTTTTTGTACAGCAGTCCTTCATATTCGGGCTTTGATTTTGTTGCAAAAAGTAACAGCGTGTAACGAAAGCATTTAGATCCATAACAAAGAGCAACGATACAATACCATAAGATTTCCTGCTAGCTGCGCGCTGTAAACAATTTTTTTGCCCTTCAACCAAATATTATTTTGCTCAGCCTTTTGCCTCCTGAAAGCCCATGAGCATGCCGCTCTGCTATCTCCCTATTCACTCCTACTTCTCTCAATAACCTCGCACTGTCACGCTGCCGAATATGCGTGTTGGTGGCGGTAGTGTTGTGCGGGACCGACGACATGCTGCACCGAATGTTGACAACATCCACATTGCCCGACGCGTCCAGCATGCCGTTACCGGCTTGGTCCTCCTCGTGGTTTCCCACATCATACCGCCATATCCTGTTGGTTGTCTCCTACTGCTAATGGCGACAGCGGTTTTTTACTGTATTCATAAAAAGAGAGTACAGGATCCGAAATGGGATGAATGGTATCTACAGAAATTTGGCTCATTGCTTCGGAACCACGAGAGGGGGGAGTGGGAAGTAGTTGATTTGCAAAACAACATGCAGTGCAAACGAAGAAGGAAATCAATACCTGAGTTGCCGGGCGCTTTCTATTTTCTCCTTGGCGCAGCTTTGTCAACTTTTCTATTTCCAGCCACTGTTGCACGCACGTCTGTGTTGGTTTTGTCCCTTTCAGATCCGATAGCGGGCCTTGTAGGGAGCTGGTTCACAGGGAAGGGATGTAATATTGCGTGGAAGCAGTTATTGTCGAGAGCCAACGCTCCACCAGAGGGCGGGCCATCAGTCGCTGGTTCTTTTGGGTTTGTAGTCAGCACCATCTTGTGCACTTATGTCTACATTCCATCAACAAATTCAACGAGGAGTGTCATGCTGTCCTTTTACTCTCGGCTTTTCATAGGGGTGGTTGCATCATTGACGGAAGCCGTCGGAGGCAGACATTTTCCCTTCGTTGGAAGAATGGTGGATGATAATTTGCTTATACCGCTTGTGGTAGGCTGTTTGATTTGCTGGATAGACGCTGACGAATAAAG
>Ga0209652_1002901_pt1 | contig 12936 bp, 12 predicted proteins | sample SaaInl74LU_5_DNA_FD_184641 | JGI IMG/M metagenome (GOLD analysis project Ga0209652, IMG submission 184641) | Marine microbial communities from expanding oxygen minimum zones in the Saanich Inlet - ESP_74LU_5_DNA (SPAdes) (version 2) | ecosystem: Environmental > Aquatic > Marine > Intertidal zone...
GGCGCCACAGGCTATGCCATGGTTCCCGGTATTGATGATCTGCGCAACGCCGTGGCCACGCGGCTCACTGCGCGCACAGGCGTTCCCACCACGCTCGACAATGTGCTCATCACAGCAGGCGGGCAAGCCGCGCTCTTCGCCGCCTTCCGTGCGGCCCTCGATGAGGGCGACACAGCGCTCTACATCAACCCATACTACGCCACCTACCCCGGAACGATCCGCTCCGTCGGCGGTGTGCCAAAGGCGGTCACAGCCGAAGCAGACAACGGGTTCCTGCCTACATTTGAAGCACTCGATGCTGCCGCCGCAGGCGCCAAAGCCCTACTCATCAACTCGCCCAACAACCCCACAGGCGCGGTCTATGGCCGCGACACGCTAAAAGCCATCGCTGCTGTCGCCAAAAAGCACGACCTCATCGTGATATCTGACGAAGTCTATGACACGCAGGTCTGGGAGGGCGAGCATATCTCGATCCGCTCCCTTGAGGGCATGTCCGAGCGCACTTTTGTGGTCGGCTCCATGTCCAAAAGCCACGCGATGACAGGCTCCCGCGTCGGCTGGCTCGTCGGACCAGACGAGGCTATGGGCCACGTGCTCAACCTTCTGACCAATACAAACTACGGCGTCGCAGGCTTCACACAGCGCGCAGCACTCTTCGCGCTCGGCCTCGGCGAGGCCTTTGAAAGCGAGATCGGCGCGCCCTTCCAACGCCGCCGCGCTCTTGCGCAAAAGGCGCTCGAGGGCCAGAATGCGATCCGCCTCTCCCAACCCTCAGGCGCGATGTATCTCATGCTCGATATCCGCGCGACGGGCCTTTCAGGCGATGACTTCGCAGACAAGCTTTTGATGGAGCGCCATATCGCAGTGATGCCAGGCGAAAGCTTTGGGGACGCTGCCGCAGGCCACGTGCGTATCGCTATGACAATCCCCGATGCGCCCTTTGAAGCCGCGATCAAAGAGATCGCGGCGTTTGCGGCAAACCTCGCTTAAGACCCACGTTCCAAAAACGACAGCATGTCGCACTCAAGACAGAATCACACCCTCTAAACCCGCCTAATCAAAGCATAGTCTTTGAAAGGCGCGTCATGCAGGCTCCGTTTTGCACAATCACTCTTGTCATCCGCACCATTGGTGCAGAGCGTGGTCGCGCGGCCCGTGGCGGTCCGTTGCGCGTTTGATTTCATCATCAAACACGGAACACCGACCAAAAGGACCAGAGTCATGACCGACCAAACACCCATCAAAACATCCGCACGTTCTGGAGGCCGCAATGCCCGTCGCGCGGCCCGCGCAGCGCCCCTCGATGCCGCCACCCGCCCGATCCGCGCAGGCATGGAAGGCGGGCGCTACAAGCCCCTGACAGATGCCGATGTGCTCAAAATTCACGAGGCCGCTCTTGAAGCGCTCGAAACCATCGGCCTCTGCGATGCGCCGCCCTCTGGCGTCGAAATTCTTACAGGCGCAGGCGCAATCCTCGGCGACGACGGGCGCATCCGCTTCCCCCGCGCGCTGGTGGAAGACATGCTCGCCAAAGCCGCCACCTCCATCACACTCTTTGGCCGCGAGCCAGCCCATGACCTGCTGCTTGAGGGCGCGCGCGTCCACTACGGCACTGCAGGCGCTGCGGTGAATATGGTCGAACCTGACGGGCGCACGTACCGCCACAGCACCGTGCAAGATCTGCATGACGCGGCCCGTATCGCCCATGAACTCGACAATGTGCACTTCATCCAGCGTCCTATGGTGTGCCGCGACATCACCGACAACCGTGAGATGGATCTGAACACCATCTACGCTTGCTGTGCTGGCTCGACCAAACACATCGGAACCTCCTTCACAGAGCCATCCTTTGTCCCCGATGCCCTAGAAATGCTGCACATGATAGCAGGTGGCGAAAGCAACTGGCGCGCGCGCCCCTTCCTGAGCAACTCGAACTGCTTCGTTGTCCCGCCAATGAAATTCGCAACCGAAGCCTGTGAGGTCATGGAAGCCTGCATCCGCGGCGGCATGCCCGTGCTTCTTCTGTCTGCGGGTATGGCGGGCGCGACAGCGCCAAGCACCATTGCTGGCGCAATCGTGCAAGCCACAGCCGAGTGCCTCGCTGGCATCGTCTACGTCAACGCCATCGCCCCGGGCCATCCGGCCATTTTTGGCACATGGCCCTTCGGTCTTGATCTGCGCACAGGCGCAATGACCGTCGGATCAGGCGAACAGGCGCTTCTGTCTGCTGGCTGCGCCCAGATGCACAAGTTCTACGGCCTCCCCGGCGGGTCCGCAGGCGGCGCCTCAGATAGCAAACTCCCTGATATGCAAGCTGGCTGGGAGCAAATGTGCTCCAACGTCATGATCGGTCTGGCGGGCTGCAACATGGTCTATGAGGCCGCAGGCATGCACGCCTCCCTCCTAGGCTTTTGCCACGAAAGCCTGATCCTCGCGGATGATCTTATCGGTCAAGCCCAGCGCTGCGTGCGCGGTATCGAGGTCGATGAGGCCACCCTCGCCCTCGATCAAATGCGCGAAGTCTGTCTCGGTGGCCCGGGCCACTACCTCGGCACAGACGGAACGCTCTCGCGGATGCAAACCGACCATGTATACCCCACTTTGGGTGACAGAACCTCACCCAAGGAATGGGTCGAAAAGGACAAGCCAGATCTGGTTGAAAAAGCCACCGCGCGCAAACACGACATCCTTTCGCGTCGCGCGCCCTCGGCCTTTGACCCAGCCACAGACGCCGCCATCCGCGCCCGATTCAACATTCACTTAACCGTCTAACCCTTTTTCTTTCCAAAAATATCCCAGGGGGTGCGGGGGACTGGTCCCCCGCCTTTCCTATGCTGCGCGGCACTGCCCCCCGCCGCTTCTGCGGTGCGGTGGCCCGCGGCGCAAACCTACTCGCCCAGCATCCACGCGCCCTCAGGCCAAAACGCGTGATAGGCGAAAGCAAACATCACATCATGCACAATATCCACACCAGAGGAGTCGCGCACCCGTACCTGCCCCACATCCCGTCCCGCCGCCAGTGTGGTGCTGTCCAGAGCCGAGGCCTTGCCCGCCATCCACGAAATCACAACCCCAGCCTCGCGTAGCTCTCCAGCCTCCTCCAGCCGCGACATCGGCCAGGCCCGCTCTCCCACGCGCACGACCCGCATCAAAGGATGAATACCATGAGGCGGGTTCTCCCCCGAATAGAGAAAGGGCCGCGCCGCGCTGTCATAGCCCACATAGGGGTTCTTGCCGTAGTGTCGACGAAAAGTCGGCGTTTTCATGACAAGGCCCTCAGGATTGCGCGCCGCAAAACTCTCCCAGCTTTCCATCCAGCTCGGCAGGGTCTCAAGCTCAACCCCCGTCATCTCACCAACAATGCCAACCCCTGTCGCCTGCTGCCACCAGCTTTCGCTCTCACGATCATACATCACCATATCAGAAGCACGCAGCTTCCCCGTGACCCCAAGCGTGAGCACTTGCCCCCCCACGCGGCGATCAAAGCTCACAGCCGAGTTACAGAGCGGGCAAAACGTCACAGCCACAGGCACGCCGCCCACCTCGTCATTCACAATTTCGTGCCACATCAGATAGCGCAGCGGATAGGCGCGCGCCTCGCCCAAGATCTCCAGCGCGATCACAGCCTCGCGTGCGCCAAGCCCGCTCTTCGCCCCGACAGGTTCAAACGCGGGGTCAATGAGCGCAGGAATGCCGTCCCTGCCGGGTCCGCCAGACATAATCTCAACCCAGTTTTCAACGCTCGTCACTGAAAAGTCGGTGTTGGGCCACTCGTGCTTCCAAAAGCTCGGGTCCGCCAAAGCAGCCACGCCCCAAAGCGAAAACAAAATACTGTAAAGAGATTTCATAGCTGCCTCCCGCATTTGCAAGAAGCTTGCGCGATGGGGCGGCTCTTGCCTAGCCGCCCCACGCAAAGGTGATCACCGCGTCATATCACTCGGTGACAGTCACGCTCTTCATATAATCAGGCGCACCCAGCACAGCGCCATTGCGCCCTTTGCCAAGCTTGATCTGATCCAGAACATCAAGCCCTTCCGTCACACGGCCCACAACAGTGTATTGCCCGTTGAGCGAAGGATACTCGGTAAACATGATGAAAAACTGGCTGTTGGCCGAGTTCGGATTGGCCGAACGGGCCATTCCGACAATACCACGCTCATAAGGAATATCGGAAAACTCCGCAGGCAGGTCTGGTCGGTCCGAGCCGCCCGTCCCCGCCATGGCCATATTGCCACCTTCCATCTTGCCCATCACGACATCGCCCGTCTGCGCCATGAAGCCCTCAATGACGCGGTGAAAAGCCACCCCGTCATATTGGCCCTCTGCGGCCAGCGCTGCAATCTGCTCGACATGCTTGGGAGCGACATCCTCAAGCAAATCGATCAGAATAACGCCGTTGGCCTCGCCTGCGACCTCGACTTTGAGACCCGTGGCAAAGGCAGGGCTGGCGGCCAAAAACGCGGCCGCCACACTCAGATACCCAAACTTACGCATCGGCAGCCACTTTCACCGAGATCATACGATCTGGGTTCATTGGTGGCTCGCCACGGGCGATCTTGTCGACATGCTCCATGCCGCTCGTGACTTGGCCATAGACAGTGTATTGACCGTTGAGGAAGTCATTGTCTTTGAAGTTGATGAAAAACTGGCTGTTGGCGGAGTTCGGGTTGGCCGAGCGCGCCGCGCCAATGCTGCCGCGTGCGTGCGGGATGCGGCCAAATTCGGCTGGCAGGTCAGGCAAATCAGAGCCGCCCGTGCCAGCGCGGCCAGGGTTGTAATCAACTTCCATATTGGCGTGCTGCACATCACCTGTCTGGGCCATAAAGCCGTCAATCACACGGTGAAATGCAACATTGTCGTATTTTCCAGCGCGCGCGAGCTCTTTCATACGCGCGGTATGCGCAGGAGCGATGTCTGGCATCAGTTCGATGACAACAGTGCCATCCTTGAGTTCGATCAAGATTGTGTTTTCGGGGTCTTTATAGTCGGCCATCGGGCGCTCCTGTCAAAATGATTGGCAGATACCTAAGCTTCAAAGCGCCGCTCGGCAAGCCCGCCCGCACCCAAAGGCGATGCCACGCTTGACGATCGCGCCCAATCGCGCGAAACCCCACTCCAAACACGCATAAGACAAAGCAAGGAGCACGGCATGGGCTGGATGACACTGGATGACTTGGACCTAAAGGGCAAACGCGTGCTCACCCGTGTCGACATCAATGTCCCCGTCCAGAACGGCATCGTCTCAGACGCAACCCGTATCGAGCGCATTGTGCCCACAGTCGAGGCGATCCTTGCCAAAGGCGGAACGCCCTTGCTCGTGGCGCATTTTGGCCGCCCCAAAGGCAAATCCGTGCTCGATCTCAGCCTGCGTATTGTGCTGCCCGCACTCGAAAAAGCGCTTGGGCACACGGTGTCTTTCGTCGAGACGCTGGAGGCTGCCGAAAATCTTCCAGAAGAAGCCCGCGCCGCCGAAGTGATCCTGATCGAAAATATCCGCTTCCACGCAGGCGAAGAAGCCAATGACCCCGCCTTTGCGGCGCGCCTCGCGGGACTGGCAGATGTCTATTGCAATGATGCTTTCTCCGCCGCCCACCGCGCCCATGCCTCCACAGAGGGTGTCGCGCACCTGCTGCCATCTTGCGCAGGTCGTCTTATGCAGGCCGAACTCACAGCCCTCGAAAGCGCACTCGCAAAGCCCAAGCGCCCCGTCGGGGCCGTCGTGGGCGGAGCCAAAGTCAGCACCAAGCTCGACCTTCTGTCCAACCTCGTGGAAAAACTTGATGTGCTGATCATTGGCGGCGGCATGGCAAATACCTTCCTCATGGCGGAAGGCGCCGACCTTGGCGCCTCACTGGTGGAGGCCGACATGCTGCCCACCGCCCGCGAAATCATGGCAAAAGCCAAAACCACTGGTTGCCAAATCATTCTGCCACAAGACGGCGCCGTCGCGCGGGCTTTCAAAGCGGGTGCGCCCTTTGACACGCTCCCCCTTGGTTCGGACACAAAGCTTGAGAGCGGCCAGATGGTGCTTGATGCAGGTGCAGCCTCTACAGCGGCCATCCTCACTGCGTTTGAAAGCCTCAAAACCCTGATCTGGAACGGACCTCTGGGCGCATTCGAAATTGCACCTTTTGATACAGCCACCGTAGCCGCCGCCCAAAAAGCTGCCGCACTGACCCGCGCAGACGCGCTCGTCACAGTGGCTGGTGGCGGCGATACCGTCGCCGCTCTCAATGCCGCAGGCGTGGCTGATGATTTCAGCTATATCTCCACAGCAGGCGGGGCTTTTCTGGAATGGATGGAAGGCAAAACCCTCCCCGGCGTCGCCGCTCTCGGCGGTTAAACAGACCGCCCCCTTTTTTTGCCAGAAATATCCCAAGGCGAGGGGGACACGTCCCCGACTTCGATCGTCGTGTCACAACGTGAAACTGCGAAACACAATCACCCGCTCACGCCCTCACGGCCGCTGATCACCATCATACTCGCCGTGAGCCGCGCCACTTCCACAGCACCGCCCTCCTCAAGCCCATAGGCCACAGCCTCTGTAAAGCACACAGAACGCCCGGCCTTCACAACACGCCCGTGAAAGCGAAAGCGTTCTGCCTTGGCCACCCGCATGAGAGAGGTCTTCAGTTCGATCGTGAGCACCCCCGCCTCCTCAGGCATCACAGACAGCGCCGCAAACCCAGCCGCTGAATCAAGCACCGTTGTGATCGCCCCCGCATGCATAAATCCGTGCTGCTGGGTGAAATCCGCGCCAAAAGGCATCTCAAAGACAACGTCTCCCGCAGCCACTGAGACAATCTCAACCCCAAGACTGCGCATCATCGCCTGGCGCGCAAAGCTCTCGCGCACCCGCGCCTCATAGTCACCATAGGTCTGCATCCTGCACTCCTGCCAACTCAGTTGTGGCATTTAGGACTCGCAACCGCATGAAAGCCAAGGCAAACTTCGCGTCATATCTTTGCATCTTCCCACCGTCTGTGCCAAAGTGAAGAAGGTCCAAAAGAGGCCAAGCAAAAACAAGCGCAAATGCGCAACGAGGCAGACTATGACACCGCGCAAATCGCCCGCCTTCGGGCCGCTTATCTTCTTTGCTGTCGCCTTCAGCCTTACGCTGTACTTTACCTTTGCCGCCATTCAGGGCGACTACGGCCTGTTTCGCCGCGCCGAAATCATGGCCGAGCAAAAGACCCTCGCGCGCGAGCTCGCCTCTCTTGAGGCCCGCGTCGCCCGCATGGAAAACCTGACAACCCGCCTGTCAGATGATTACCTCGATCTTGATCTGCTCTCAGAGCGCGCGCGCGACATCCTTGGCTATGTGCGCGCCGACGAAATCGTCATTCGCTAAGGCGGCGCTGATACCGCCCGGCCAATTCAGCGCTGGACAGCCGCGCCTGCCCCCCTAAAGTCGACACTCGCCCTAATACCGAGTGCTCATCCATGACATCCCCTCTCAGCCCGCCCCAAACCGCAACAGCGCAAAGTGCATCTCTGCGTTTCATCGCCGTGGATGTCGAAACCGCCAATTCCCAGCACGGCAGCATCTGCCAAATCGGCTTGGCCTTGGCCGCTTCGGACGGCACGATCACAACAGAGGGTCTGTTGATTGACCCAGAGCAGCCTTTCAGCAGCTTCAACATCAACCTGCACGGGATCGGACCAAAAACAGTAGGTGGGGCCGCGACCTTCCCCGAAGCACTTGAGCGCCTGCGCCCCCTCCTTGAGCAAAGCATCCTGATCCAGCACAGCAGCTTTGACAAAAAAGCCTTCGATGCGGCCTGCACCCGCTACGGTATCGCTCCACTGGCCTCGCAGTGGCTCGACAGCGTCCAGATCGCGCGTAAGGCCTGGCCCGAACTCAAGGGCAACGGCGGCCACGGCCTTGCCAGCCTCAAAAGCTATCTTGGCTTGGTCTTTGAGCACCATGACGCCGAAGAAGACGCCCGCGCCGCCGCCGAAGTCACGCTTTTGGCCGAGGCAGCCACAGGCTCAGCTTTCACAGAGCTGGCCGCGCCGCGGAAAAAAGCGCCCCGCTTTGAAGCCTCGCTTGCCATTGCAGGCAATCCCAAAGGGCCCTTTTATGGCGAAATCGCCTGCTTCTCGGGCACTCTGGCCGTCTCGCCCGTAGAGGCTGCCAAGTCTGCCGCCGGGGTTGGCATCACAGTCAAAACCAGCCTGACCCAAAAAACCACATTGCTCATCGTCGGAGCACAAGCCCTGGAGACAGACCAGCCACAAAGCACCAAGCACAAACGCGCCGAAGAGATGGCGCGCGCAGGCCATAGCATCAAGATCATTACAGAGCATGAATTTCACGCCCTGATCCAAACCTGCTGAGCGCATGCCGCCACCGCCAGCGTCGCCTTGCTTGCGCCGCCTTGTGAACCCTGCGTCAAAATAAATCTCGCTACGCAAGATAATTTCGTGTAATAAATGGTTTAACGCTAAACTATCTGTTTACGAAAGGGGCGCACGCCTATGGCCACCCGCAAAACAAAAGCTAAATCAAACACTTCGGCAGAAGATCTCAAAGCCTATTACCGTGATATGCTTCTCATCCGCCGATTCGAAGAAAAGGCAGGCCAGCTCTATGGCATGGGCCTGATCGGCGGCTTCTGCCACCTCTACATTGGTCAAGAGGCCGTTGTGGTCGGGCTTGAAGCCTCTGCCAAAGAGGGCGATAAGCGCCTCACCTCGTACCGAGATCACGGCCACATGCTCGCCTGCGGCATGGATCCAAACGGCGTTATGGCCGAGCTGACTGGCCGCGAGGGCGGCTATTCCAAAGGTAAAGGCGGGTCCATGCACATGTTCTCCGCCGAGAAGCACTTCTACGGCGGCCACGGCATCGTTGCTGCGCAAGTGCCGCTTGGTGCGGGTCTTGCCTTCTCGGACCAGTATAAAGGCAATGACAATGTCACCTTTACTTACTTCGGTGATGGCGCAGCCAACCAAGGCCAAGTCTACGAAACATTCAACATGGCCGCGCTCTGGAAGCTGCCCGTCGTGTTTGTGATCGAAAACAACCAGTACGCCATGGGCACGTCCCAACAGCGCTCGACCTCCTCACCCGACATCCACACCCGCGGCATCGCCTTCGGTATCCCCGGTGAGGCGGTTGACGGCATGGACGTTCTGGCTGTGAAGGAAGCGGGCGAAAAAGCTGTCGCGCACTGCCGCGCAGGCAAAGGCCCCTATATTCTGGAGATGATGACCTACCGTTACCGTGGTCACTCCATGTCTGATCCCGCCAAGTATCGTACCCGCGAAGAAGTGCAGAAAATCCGCGAGAAATCTGACTGTATAGAGCATGTCCGCGAGATGCTGATCACAGGCAAGCACGCGACTGAGGATGAGCTCAAAGAGATCGACAAAGAGATCAAGGCCGTGGTCAACGCCTCCGCCGAATTCGCCAAAGAAAGCCCCGAGCCCGACCTGAGCGAGCTTTGGACAGATATCTACGCTGACATTCCGCAAGAAGCCTGAGGGAGACACACACCATGGCAATCGAAATTCTCATGCCCGCCCTCTCGCCCACTATGGAAGAAGGCACATTGGCCAAATGGCTGGTGAAAGAAGGCGATACCGTCCAATCTGGCGATATCCTCGCTGAAATCGAAACCGACAAGGCCACGATGGAATTTGAAGCCGTCGATGAAGGCGTGATTGGTAAAATCCTGATTGCCGAAGGCACAGAAGGCGTCAAGGTCAATACTCCCATCGCGATTATTGGCGAAGAGGGTGAAGACATGAGCGCCGCGCCCGCCGCCGCGACCGCAGCTGTCGAAGCATCAGCACCTGCCGCCGCTGCCGCCGCTGCAGCCCCCGTCCCTGCCAAAGCCGCAGCGCCAGACGCCGCCCCAGTGGCCAACCTGACACCCGACTGGCCCGAAGGCACCGAAGTCAAGCAGCAGACCGTTCGTGAAGCGCTGCGCGAAGGCATGTCCGAAGAGATGCGCCGTGACGAGACAGTGTTTCTCATGGGGGAGGAAGTCGCCGAATACCAGGGCGCTTACAAAATTTCCCAAGGCATGCTTGAAGAGTTCGGCTCTAAACGCGTCATCGATACCCCGATCACAGAGCATGGCTTTGCAGGGATCGGTGTCGGGGCAGCCTTTGGTGGCCTGCGTCCGATCGTAGAGTTCATGACGTTCAACTTCGCCATGCAAGCCATTGATCATATTATCAACTCAGCCGCCAAGACGCTCTATATGTCTGGCGGCCAGATGGGGGCGCCCATGGTCTTCCGTGGGCCCAATGGCGCAGCCGCCCGCGTTGGCGCGCAGCACTCTCAAGACTACGCCGCATGGTACGCGCAGATCCCGGGCCTCAAGGTCGTCATGCCCTACTCGGCCTCTGACTATAAAGGCCTCATGAAAACGGCGATCCGTGATCCCAACCCGGTGATCTTCCTCGAAAACGAGATCCTTTATGGCAAGTCCTTTGATGTGCCCGTCATGGATGACTTCACAGTTCCATTTGGCAAAGCCCGTATCTGGCGCGAAGGCACAGACGTCACAATCGTCTCCTTTGGCATCGGCATGACCTACGCCTTGGAAGCCGCCGAGAAACTCGCAGAAGACGGCATCTCTGCTGAAGTGATTGATCTGCGCACCCTGCGTCCGATTGATTATGACACAGTCATCGCCTCGGTGATGAAAACAAACCGCTGCGTCACAGTCGAAGAGGGCTGGCCCGTGGCTTCCATGGGCAACCACCTCGCCGCAACCATCATGACCCGCGCGTTTGACTACCTCGATGCGCCCGTGCTGAGCTGCACAGGCAAGGATGTCCCCATGCCCTACGCCGCCAATCTTGAAAAACATGCGCTGGTGACCACCGATGAGGTCGTCGCCACCGTCAAACAAGTCACCTACCGCTAAGGGAGCGCGATCATGCCAACAGAAATCCTCATGCCCGCCCTCTCGCCCACCATGGAAGAAGGCACGCTCGCCAAATGGCTCGTCAAAGAAGGCGATACCGTCTCCTCGGGCGATCTTCTCGCCGAAATCGAGACAGACAAGGCCACGATGGAGTTTGAAGCGGTCGACGAAGGCGTCATCGGCAAACTCATGGTCGCCGAAGGCACAGAGGCCGTAAAGGTCAACACAGTCATCGCGGTCCTGCTCGAAGACGGCGAAAGCGCCTCTGATATCGGCACAGCAGCGGCCCCCAAAGCCGCAGAAGCGCCCGTCGCAAACGCCGCAGCACCTGCCCCACAAGCCGCAGCCACCAGCGCGCCGGCCCCCGCCGCGCCACAAAAAGACGGCACCCGCATCTTTGCCTCGCCGCTCGCGCGCCGGATCGCCGCAGACAAGGGCCTCGATCTGGCCACAGTAACAGGCTCGGGCCCCAAAGGCCGGATCGTTAAAGCCGATGTGATGGACGCACAGCCAAGTGCCGCCCCCGCCCCACAAGCTTCCGCGCCCGCAGCCGCCTCAGCCCCGGCCGCTATGCCCTCAAGCCCAAGCGCTGATATGGTTGCACGCGCCTACGAAGGCCGCAGCTACGAAGAGATCAGCCTCAACGGCATGCGCAAAACCATCGCCGCACGCCTCACCGAAGCCAAGCAAACCGTGCCGCACTTCTACCTGCGCCGCGATATCAAGCTTGATGCGCTCATGGCCTTCCGCGCCCAGCTCAACAAGCAGCTTGAAGGCCGCGGTGTGAAGCTCTCGGTCAACGATTTCATCATCAAAGCCACCGCCCTCGCGTTGCAAGCCGTGCCCACAGCCAATGCCGTCTGGGCGGGGGATCGCGTACTTCAGATGAAGGCTTCAGATGTCGCTGTGGCCGTCGCCATTGAAGGTGGCCTCTTTACGCCCGTCTTGCAGGACGCCGAAATGAAGTCCCTCTCGGCCCTTTCAACTGAAATGAAAGATCTCGCTGCCCGCGCCCGCGACCGCAAGCTTGCGCCGCACGAATACCAAGGCGGCAGCTTCGCCATCTCCAATCTGGGGATGATGGGCATCGACAACTTCGACGCGATCGTTAATCCGCCCCATGCAGGTATTCTTGCCGTTGGCGCGGGTGTCAAAAAGCCCGTTGTGGGCGAGGATGGTCAAGTCACTGTCGCGACAGTCATGTCCGTGACAATGTCAGTGGATCACCGCGTGATTGACGGAGCACTTGGCGCCGAGTTGCTCAAGCATATCGTCGACAATCTTGAAAATCCGATGGCCATGCTCGCCTAAACGCAGCCCGCCGCAAATCTTAACAAACGCCGCGCATTTGGTTTTCAGACCGTGCGCGGCGTTTACGTTTGGGGGGTCGGCAAAAACCCTGTTTTGGCGGTGCACGCTTTGTGCACGGGTTGTGCACGCATATCACCCCCCTAGAATCAGCGGGCTTGGCCAAAAGTTAACGCGGCCTCAGAACAGACCGAAGAAGCGCTCCGGAAGCTCAAACTGGAGCTCATAATCAGGCCGCTCAAAGTGATAAAAACCCGTATCGCCACGCGGCTCAAAGCTGTCGACCATCGCCTTGCGATAGGGACGCGTGTCAAACCCCTCCTGCATCGCATATGCCCCGAGCCTTTCAAATGTCTCACGGTCCTCTCCCCGCGCATCGGCAAACCAGTGTCCGCCAATCGCGGTTTCTTTCTTAGTCGCGCCGATCTCTTCAGTGATCGCGTTGCGGCGGTCCATTGCGTGGGCGTATTCGGCAAAGTCGCAATACTTGAGATGAAAGAGATAGAGCCCCTCTGGCGAGTTGATTTGCTCATACTGGGTAAAATGCCCGCCACGGGCGATTTTGACCCCTGCGGAGAGGATGCATGGCTTGGAGTAATGCGGTGCAAGCCTCACGTGAGAGCGCGGCCCCAGAACCTTGTTTTCAATCGGCTTTTCTTCAATGTCGATCCTGTGGATAACCTCAAGCCCAAGCGGTGTTATGACCTGCCGCTGCTTTTGCTTCATAAGCCAGTCAGGCAGC
>Ga0209652_1002905_pt1 | contig 12928 bp, 9 predicted proteins | sample SaaInl74LU_5_DNA_FD_184641 | JGI IMG/M metagenome (GOLD analysis project Ga0209652, IMG submission 184641) | Marine microbial communities from expanding oxygen minimum zones in the Saanich Inlet - ESP_74LU_5_DNA (SPAdes) (version 2) | ecosystem: Environmental > Aquatic > Marine > Intertidal zone ...
GAGCCATCAATGCTTGAGCCGTGAAAAAGATGCTTCTATACTATCATGGCCCACCATCAAGGGTCACTAGAAGCTGTTGATTGCCATATTCACAGCGTGGTGCTAGAGAGTAGTGAAGGCGGCCGTCTTGTCTTAGCTGCCTCAATCGAGCCATCAATGCTTGAGCCGTGAAAAAGATGCTTTTACAGTGGCAATGAACATCTTGTAGGGGCCCATTATGATTGGTTACGACAGTATAGAAGGATTCATGCCACTACTCAAGCTCTTTATATGTATATCAGCCATGCTACAGCGTCGTAGGTGACCTGATGAGGTCCAATTTGGGATGGCCGCCAGCAACATTTATGCTTCATGTCGTATTGAGCACTGATGCTAACAGCCAACACCATCATGTAGATAAGATTTCTAATTGTTACAAGTTGATAGATGTCTTTGTTAGTTGCATCGTTTCGAAATATTTGATTCAACTGTTTCTATACACATCACCTACATACTATTCTCCCTCTGTACCATATTGTATACAGATACAGGATTCCTACGTCATGTTTTCATCTGTACTAGCAGCCTTTTCATTTGCAGCAGCAGCTTCCGCATCATCTCGGCCTTGTTGCATATCCTTTGCTCGCCGAATCATATCTTCTGTGTCATCTTCCGTGACCTCCTGTCCCTGAGCTTTTGCCATTGTTGTCATTACAGCTACTTCGGCTCGCGCCTTGATATCTTTTGTGTCTTTAACGTCATACTTCTCACCACCGCATTCTTTCCCGATGGTGTAGAACTCGCTTCCAAGTAGGTACACAGCCTCTGCACGACGAATTCTAGTTTCAATAGTAACTTCAGCATCCGAAAACAACTTTTTGCATGCACCTTTCAATGTTCGTGATATATCTCGGTTATTGATTGCCCAAGCAAGCTCCAAAAGCGCAGGGATGGTCTCCTCTAATTTTTGGGCAGCCATCTTTGCTTTCTCCTCATCCATTGCATTGTCTTCCCCATCCTGTTCCTCCCCGGCTACTGTCATAGCTTTCTTCTCCTCCATTTGTTTCTGGACAGCTTCCACTTCTTTCATTGCCTTTCGACCAGTTGTCGCCGCGTTGATTCCAGCACCCATTATTTTCCAATTGTTAGCAGTTGACTTCCTCGTCCTCCTGAATCGAGCATTCATGGCACCCATTCCGAGTGCAGAAGTTTGAACGCCGATATATTCTTCAGCTTCAACCTCAAGTGTGAAACCGATTGCAACCAAAAATGTTGCACCGAAACTCGTGGATACGATTTTAGACGCTTCCTGTGCAATTGATGCTTTGAATGCCATAATATCATCCTCGTCTTTTGCTTCCATAAATGGAATGATTTTCTCCCTAAGATTGAGCGCACACTTCACCTCTCGTTTGCGCTGTTTCAACGTCATTTCTTCGCTTGAAGCACTCTTTGATGCAAGGAATTTAGCTGCGTCCTCCTCTGTCATACTCTCCATGTCCATACTCTGTTGTTGCTCCATAGCATCTTTCATAAGTGTATCCGCTGTTGTTGCAATCCAAAGTTCACCAATATAAGGCTCCACCAAGTGACTGCCAAACATGACAGCAAAGAAGACTAGGGGATCAATTTCATTGGCAAGATTTGCATCGGCCGAGTTGGAATCAGGCTTTCCATTTTTATCATAACTGGCACGAGTTTGCTCATTGGACAGAATTTGATAGGCATGACCCAATGCCTGGAACTTTGTTGCCGCCTCAGGATCATCCTGACATTTATCTGGATGGCACTTCCTGGCCTCTTTGTAATAGGCTTTCTTAATTTCTCCCGCAGTTGCGTTTGTTGACACACCCATCAAGTCATAATATTCCCTATCTTTGACCTTCTTCTCATTGATATCCGCCGCAGCTAAATTTCCACCACTCGCAGTCTTCCCCCCACCACTTTTAAGCTCCGCCTCACGCTTCTCCACTAATTCTTTATCCTTCTCCAAGTAATAATGAATCCACTCCCTTTTTTCATTGTCCCACATCATCCCTTGTTTGCTGGAATTCATCGCCTCCACACTGTTGGCTACACCTCGCGACATTTGATATGCACCCACGCACACACCGGTTACAGGTAGGGCAACGGCACTAGCCACGCCTGTGGCAAGACCTCCAAAGAATCCTTTTACACCATTTTCGTGTGCCCCGGCGATTGGTTGGGCAATAAGTGATGCAACGCCGGCAGCGGTTCCCTTTCCTATGGATTTTAACCCAGAAGATAGACCCGCCCAGCCATCTTTGGGGCGGCGTGTGGAGAATAGCGAGTTGAATACCTCGGAGGCTTCTTGGAGATCTTCATCGATTTCTTGCTGTTCAGTTGTGGTCATATGTTGCTCATCTTGTTTCGGGATGGATGCTGCATATGCAGGGGCAGCAGCAGCGGCAGATATATCAGATGTGGTGCTGTTCATGATTTGATTATATTATGCGTCTTCTTGGCCTCGGTCGCTCGCCGCCTTCCTCCTGCTGTTATTGGCTGTCGTGTGTTGTGACCGGGAGCGAGTTCATGGTTCATGGGCGTTGCATTGGTTTTCACAGTGGTTTCAAAATAGAACTTGTGTCTGTCAGTGCTTTGTATCTATCTTTCATCATATCTTGCAAAAAACGTACAATAAGCAAAAAACATTCCACATTATCTACGAAATACGCTGTGCTCTGTACGGATTCGCATGTTCTTGCTCACACATTGCTGGCCCCGACTGATTGTAAAGTCACCTATTGTTCCAAGAAGACATCGTTTCACGGTAATAAATATCTTAGATTATCAAACTAAATAGAATTCTGTCGCTCAATTGCCATGATGCTCAACACCACAGGGCTTAAAGAATGTCAATTGTGTCAGCCAAAGATTCAGGATCGCACTCGGCCATAGCAATCATTTCCTTTCCACCAGTTGAAAAGTGTGCTTCAATCGCAGCCAACACTTCTATTGATTTCTGATCGCCAATGAGGTTGATAGCAGTTCCCTTCCTTCCAAAACGACCAGTACGTCCAATACGATGCAAGTATGTTTCAAAGTCTGGCTTGCCCTCTTTGTCTATGGGGACATCATAGTTTACAACAAGGCAAACACCATCCACATCTACACCACGAGCCAAAACATTCGTTGTGATGAGTACATTGGATTCATCTTTTCGGAATGCCTCCATTGTTCTATCACGTTCTTCATTTTCGACACTACTGTGAAGCACAGAGCAAGTGTATCCGCTATCCGCAAGTGTGCGATGGACAGAATCAGCATCTCTCTTTGTGCCAACGAAAATGATGGATTTACCAACTGCTAGAAGCGAGTAAATATCCTCCAAAAATTGTAACTTTCCACCGTCATATTGCTGGCAATCAATCCAAATCTGTTTAATGATATCAAGAACCTGTTTCATAATAGAAAGAGCAATCCACGTCAGCTTCATGTCACATTTTGATGCAATAATGATATAAGAGACCACAAGTAGCAACAGCAAATAGAAACTTACCAAATATTCGTCACTCTCAATCAAAATTTTGTCAGGATTGTGAATCATCTTTTCAGCAAAACTGATCACCTCATCAGGGAAGGTTGCAGAGAACAGCAAACTCTGACATTTCTTTGGCATCACCTTCTTGATCAATAGCGAGTTAGCCCTATGACCACTCTCAGCAACCATATTATCAGCCTCATCAAGAACGAATACTTTAATAGTCCTGGCATCAATAATTCTTCTCTTGAGCCAATCCACAACCTTTCCAGGAGTTCCGATGACCATGTGCGAGTCCAACTTGGCCCCCCTCTCAATTGTCTCCCCTGCAAGTGCTAAACGTACTTTCAAGCCCGGCATGTGTGCTGCCATGGGGGTAACCGCATTATTGAAAATCTGCACAGCCAACTCTCGCGTAGGAGTAACACACAATCCCTGACATGTTGCCGGAGTATCAATATTAATCCTAAACAACATTCCCAAGACAAAGGCAGCAGTTTTACCAGAACCAGACTGAGCCTGCCCAATTAGATTACGGGGAGGGTTGGCCAATATTCTAGGCAACGCTTCCTCCTGAATAGCCGATGGGCGTTCAAACCCCATCTCAAAAATTGCCTTGATCAAATGTTCAGGAAGATTCAGATCCTGGAACGTTTTCGCCGAACTCAAATGAGAACTTTGATCAGATTGAATCACGCGGAGACGATCTGAACTGTTCTTCTGACGTTCCTGAATATCCAGTGCTAATTTTTGCATCCGTTTGGTGAGTGTATCTGATGCCGCCTTCTTTTTGTTTTCAATTTCCTGTTCTTTCTTTAGCTTGGCTTGCTCTGCGGCGGCAGCGGCGGCCACCTCTTCCTTTTTCTCTGCTTCTTCCTTTGCTTTCAAATCAGTGGAAGAGAGCCGTTTGTTTTCCGCATTTTCAACTTTGTTGAGGATAGCGTGTGCTTTGAATCTGACCTCCGTGTCCGATGGGACTCGAGCTATCTCTGCAGTTTCATCCTTCTCTTCAGACGGCTTCTCAGCCTCTTCCTCCTCCTTCTTGGGCTCTTCGGCCACTGCCGGTGCCTCCACCGAGCCGTCGCTAGTAGTCTTTTCGTCTTCAGTGGATGACATTGCACACGCTTCGATAGATTTTTTATGGCGATCACGATCGATGATTTTTTTGTTGGCAACGATGAAAGACGCTTGACTCGACTCACCTGTCCAAGATCAATCCGCCTTCGACAAAAAAGTACCGATGAACGTGAACGGAATGAATGGAGTTGCCATTGCAGTGGCGACAGAGTTGCGGTGCTTATCTCTTTGCTATCAAGTTGCATTGTGCAAGCAAACGCAAAGACACTATGATATTCTACATCCCGCAGAAGTCGAAAAAGTTATGTGGTGACGCCTTCGCCTGCAAAAATGGATCTGTGTGCAAGGCAGGGGAAGGAAATGATATCGAACACCGACACAAGCATCTTGACTTGCTCTCGTCAATAACATCTGATGTAGATGGCTCAAACCATTACTGCGAGTGCCCTCCTGGTTTCATTGGTCACGACTGTTCCGTGGAGGTGAAGGAGTGCACTTCTCATAGAGAAGACTTGGTTCATAGCTGCTACTTTGGGAGCGAATGCATCGAAGCAGATAATGAATATGGCCTGCTTGACAAGTTCTGCGACTGTTCAAGGGCCCACACAGAGGGTGGCTTTGTAGCAGGTCTAATGTGCCAATATACTTCAACTAGCATATGCGTCGATGACGATAAAGCTTTTGCAAGCACAAATGATGCTTTCTGCACTAACGGAGGAACGTGTCAGAGAATTGTAGGTTCCGATGAAGACTTTCCTGGATGTCAATGTGAGGAAGGAAAATGGGACGGAAAACATTGCGAATTTGCAAATGGAGTTCTAAAAGACGACGCCCTTGATTTATTCTCATTCCGAAAGACGGAAATTCTTTTTGAAGAGAACCTTCATGGATTAGGAGGATTGACAGCTGCAACAACTTCCGATGCAGGAGCAGAAAGCGAGAACTTCAGCTTCACCAGTTTTGGAGTTGGCTTTGGCGTTGTAGTTGGTGTAGGTATCAGTCTTCTCATGATGCTTGTAGTACGTAGGGTTAGGAATGATAAGAGACAACTTCTTCACGAAGACGATTACAAATGTTTCTCTTATGATGGCCAAGCACCGCCACCAAATGTGTTTTCTTCCTCTCGAAAGAAAGAAGCCGAAGTAGGAGATGATGACGAAAGCACAATGATGTTTGGCACTGAGCATGATGTCAAATATGAAGACAACGTCGAAATGTTAGATGAAGTAACTTCTAGGATACTTGAATCACAGTTCAGAATGACGGACTTAAGAGGAGGAGCGCATTCTGTCGAAGAAGACTTGGTGGGTCAAAGTGAAGACTTTACATCCCCTTATTATGACGACAAAGACGAAGCATTGGACAGAAGAGATTTCCCTCGTATCTCAATAAATAGTGGGCGATTTCCTCTATCCTCAGAGCAGCATACGGTAAGCTCCGTTATGAGTTTAGATGGAGGCGATGACATGGATGATTATGAACATTCCAATATCATGAGCTTGGACGGAAGTGACTCTGAGGACGACGATGATGATGCCAGTGCTTCCAATTATAGAATAATTAGCTATGTGTAAGATAGATCATGTTACGAGTTGGATAATACTGAACAGCAAGTTCAATCACAATCAAGAAAGTATAAGTAAGAATCACTAATACTTTTGTACAGGCTCTATATTTAATAAATCTCCGTTATATTGATTCAACTCTGCCATACATGCGCCATCTCATCTGTCGGAGTACTTCTACTCGTTTCAGAGTCGTCCAATGTGATTATATTTTCCGGACTCTCAAGAAACGACGCCAGTAAACAGTTCACAATGAGCTGTCTATGCTCATTCAGAAATTGAACCCATTGAGGCCAGTACTCTCTGCGTGCGTAATCAAATGGTGAGTGCCCACGCTTGTCCTTCGACAGCAGCATTTCAGGTGCAGATGTTATAAGAATCCTCATAATTTCATGATTTGGCGCTGACGAGGACCAACAAGCATCATGCATGGGGGTTCGTCCCATGTCATCGCGAACTCTCGGTGACACACCAGCCTCATTTATAAAGAATCGAACCATATCTGTGAAGCCGCGTCTACAAGATGTGTGGAGTAAGCTCTCACCGAATCGATTACTAGTTTGCATAATTTCACCTGCCTTGTGAAAGGCTCGCAGAGCCTCAACATCATTCCCTTGCACAGCAAATACCTTCTCATTATTATATGCCTCTGCCTGCTCATCTGAATATGTAAGGAAGTATGAATCATCATTCAACCGTTTCGTAGCCACCGATATAATGTCTTCGCCACGAATCGAGCAAGACTGAAGCAGTATGGTTCTAACAAATGTGGCAGGGCTGACGTTCAAGTCAAGCTCGCTAGTAGACACCAGTGCTGAGTCTATCTCAACGGATGCTGAAACTGATAAGCCAGGTAACGCCGTGCAGCTTCTCGACTGATTCATGATGGATGTAGGCAACTTATTTTCAAGCTTGCGAAGGCCGAGTGGAGTGGTAGATAAATTATTATTTGCAGAAGCCACCTTGGTTGAACCGCAAAAGGAAACTCGTTTTCTTTTAGCAACTGGATTAGAAGATAATAAAGCAGACGTGTGCCCGATTTCAGCAGCAATAGTAGCGTCGGAAGTATAAGTAGTAAGTGTAGCAGAATGAATGGGAAGACCAGATGAGCTGCGTTTTTTCAAGTTCATGCTCTGTCTCAGGTCAGATGTGGTTGCCTCCGCAGGTAATGCCGGGAACGCTACAGGTGCATTCAATTGACGATGTATCAGACTACAGTGCTGGGGTTGTTTGGGTAATTGTCTACTACTGCTATCGCACACTGAGTGCTCCGCTTCGTCGTAAGCTGGGTCCTGCATTCTGTGTGCTGGCTTGATGGAATGTGTGTTGGCCTGCTGTGTTGGAGCTCATCGTCCAGGTGTCTTGGTCGAGCTCTGATTCAGATTGCTGGCTGAAATGACAGTTTTCATACTGCGTCAGATTCTCTGTAAAGGCCTCGGTCCTTGGCTTCAAGGTTAATCTGTGACATTAAATATAATGTACTACACCTCAAAACCACTTGTGAACTAGCGAATTTTCCACATCGATTTTCAGAGTAAAGTCTATTTCACAGATAATGACACATATCTTGTAGAAACTTGTATACTCAAGGCATCAAGTTGAACTATCGCACAACCATCGCCTTTTTGAGTACCACCTGTCTAAGTATTGCACAACTTCAATATCGGAGAATAAACAGCTGATTCATTGGTGGCTGAGCTTACCTCCTGCCTCAGCCTGTCGCTTCGCTGGTAGCGAAAGCAATAAGGTGGCAATGGCAGATGTTGGAAAGAGAAGCAGCAGCAGCTGAAGCACTTACAGTTTAACGGTAAAAGTATGACGGTCATTTGAAATACAGTATTCGAATCTACTTGAATCTCACAAGTAGATAGGTTGTATGAATTGATTACCATACATTCATAAAATTATTGACGTGACCTTACTCTTTAGCTAGTACGATTATAGCTTAATCTCTATTTATAGCTTAATCTGTTACACCCAACAACTTTGAAACAAATTTGTGTACCTATGGAGTAACTCTGAAATCTTCCTAATCATCTTTGTCTGCGACAACATCCCAAACAACTCCAGCTGTCAATACTATTGCAAAAGTGCCAACTATATTGTACAGCGGTATATCATCTAACCAGTCAAGCAGAGGCTTGCACCTGGACAAGAACAGTGTCACAACTATCAAAACAATACAAGCAGCAAAGAATGTTCCCAGGCACAAATCAAGTGGTGTAAATAGCCCGCCTAGAACAAGACTTGGAAAGTATGATATCTCGTCGAGAGCTCCCAAAAATGTAAAGCTCACCACTGCCCATGGACTGAGTTGTATTCTATCATCATCTTTGTCATCAGTCTCAGCTTCGCAAGAAAGAGATTGTTCTGCATCCTGTAGTAGCCCATCTTCCGCTGTATCAACTGATCCATAATTGTCTGTCTGATGCGTCGTTTGTTGTTGGAATTCAGATTTTGCTGCTGCCCTCCTCCTCCTCTTGAGCCACTTCTTAATATACAGCGCTGCTGCGATGATCCAGCAAAATCCAGCACCGATTGATCCCAACAGTATCTCCTCATTCTTCTCGTCTGAAACTGCCCATTGCAGCCCAGATGCAACGGCAACACAGATGCAGACAAGTACCTCCAAGGTCGCTATGAATAGAGCACCGTGAATTAATCTCGTAAAAAGCGGAAGCGATGTCGAAGTGTACGGAACTAGCCAGATAGCGTCGTCAGCTGTAGTAGCAGCGACCATTAACGTGGCCCCGACCAGGCCAGTCAGTGATGTCGCCATGGTGGTTGTATTGTTGAGTAGCTGGTTGCTGGTTGCTGGTTGTGATAATGATGATGTGATGTCATTTGAGGGGCTGTAAAACATCTCCCGCCATCTATCACAACTTCATCCAAACTCCAGCCAAACCGAAAGATCTTCATGAAATCCTCCGCACCATCGCCAGCAGCATCCCATCACTCATTCAATGTACTGCACCATGTTAGGCCATCGTATACTGAAAACAGCGTTGACTTCCACTGCCAGGAGGCAACAATCTTTATTCAGCAAAACCGCTGCTCGATACAACAGTAGCGGCGGCATCACTCGCCTTGGAACGGAGGTTCTACCTACCATGAGCCAAGCAGTTGTGCACAACGATATCGTCTACCTAAGTGGCCAAGTTGATGGCACAGGAGAGGATGTTGTCGCTCAAACTAAGAACGTACTTGCCAAAGTTGACGCCTATCTCGAAGAGGCGGGTACCGACAAATCAAAACTGCTCACAAGTACAATCTGGTTGAAAAATATCGAAAAGGACTTTGGGGCAATGAATGAGGTATGGTGTCAATGGATTGACGATAATAATAAGCCAGTTCGAGCTACGACAGAAGCTAGTCTTGCTGCGCCGAATATGCTTGTCGAGATTCAAGTGACTGCTGCAAAATGATTGACGACGTGATACCTTAAATAATGGTGGTATTAAAGCAAGAAATGCAACAATTGAAATTGCGAAATTGCTGATGTCCGACTGATAATTAATTCAAAATTGAGGACAGCGTCGAAAGGTTGCCTATTAGTATTAGTCTTCCTCGAAGTAAACAAGTTGCCAAGATATACAACATGAGAATTATTTAAACTCTGAGTTTGTACAAAAGATATTCTATTCATGAGCAGGAGCACATAAAAGTACAAATCAGAAATTCAAAGTACCTTGTGATTATGTGTCTTTTCTGTAGAACTATAACTACTTGTTCCCTTGTTGCTCCGTCAAAAGCAACCAAGACTATAAAGTGCACTTTTGATAAACAAACGGAAGAACAAGTAACTGGGGTTGTACTCCTTCGCGAGAGGATACAAGAAGAACCTCCACATGAGTTTCATAGCTGAAACAATCAAAGAAATTGCTCAGAAAGAAGCAGCATTATGGGACTGTAACAATGTAGAGAGGGAGAAAGTGTTGTAGGCGGTTTCACTTCTCTGCTGTCTCGTCGTGTAGATGTGTGATTGGTAGTTTTCTGCAAATTTCACCAGTGCCGCAGGAAGGACAAAGCAAGGACGCTTTTGCTTCTTCACCACACATGATGTACATAACAAAATGAAAATGGTGATTTCCTCAACGCTATTTTAGTCTTGCGTATCTGTTCTTCCATACGTGGGAATCAGTACATTTTATCAGCCCCAATGCGCAACAGCCCTCCCCACTTCAACTTCCAACATCGCCTCCACACAAATCTTTCAAACTGCATTTTTGATTTCAAATCTCACCTATCCAGCAGCAACACCCAAGACGTCTACCATGAAGCAATCTGCTGTTCCCCTGTTTCTTCTTGCTACCGCTGGAGTGTTCCAGGTCAATGCCCAGATCGACGATCCAAATTTCAGAATTTGTGGATTAAACTACACATCGGTGATCGATAATTGCAACACAAATCCTAAATGCCCTACCGGTGATAATTGCCCTGTCGGCTACACCTGTTTTCAATTGAATGATCAACTATGCCCACCGGATACATCTGCACCGACAACTACACCAACATCTGCACCAACACCTGAGCCAACACCTGAGCCAACACCTGTGCCAACACCCGTACCAGCATTCAAAGTCTGTGCCACAGGCTTTTTTGAAGCCACAAGTTCATGTTTTGATACGACGAAGAGTTGCGCAACCTGTAACAACGTCACTGAGGCATGCTTCACAATAGCACCGGACCAATGCACTGATGCTCCGACAGCTCTACAGACAGCAACACCTACTGCGGCACCAAAACCTACCCCATCACCAACCGTGTCGGCCGCTCCTACAGGAGCTCCCACTCCCAACAAATATTTCTGCGCAACAAGCTGGGAAACTGTCGACGAAAATTGTAGCACGGCAACACCATGCCCTAATGGTCAGCAGGATTGTGTTGCTGCTGAATTGAACTGTTATGAGATCCAAGCTGACAAGTGCGCCAGTCCAACTACTCCAGTTGATACCGGTAGTTCTGAAACTGAAGACTCAGGCACCAGTCCAACTAGTCCAGCTGATACCGGTAGTTCTGAAACAGAAGGCTCAGCTGTTCAATTGAATGACTCACCTCCGGCCACTGTATCAGGCAAAGTGAGAGTTTGCGCGAAAGATATGGTTGAGGCAACTTTCAATTGTAATGCGAATACGCCCTGCCCTGATGGAGCCGCAGCTCAATGCGCATCAGGAGAGGCGTGCTTTGAGTTGGATAGTTGTGGTACAAGCAGTGGCACGACTGTTGATCCTACTGAAGCGTCTACATTCACCTTCGCAACTTCAGCTCCGTTTCCCAGTCCAAGTGGAGGAAACCAAACACCTGAGTCGTCACCCACAGCTAGCAATAAATCTTCTCAATCTCCGTCTAGTGGAGCATATGGATTTGCCTGGACCACTTCCCCTCCTTTTACCTGGAACCCTCCCGCTCCTAGTGGATCAAGCATTCCACACATCAACTGTGTCTTGAAATCGGTACTGGTTGGTGCGAGCGCTTTAGGAGCTGCTTTGGCTATGTTCTAAGTTTGAGTGTGCAGAAATAAGAGTGAGAAGAAGGAGAGCTCTAAGTTATTCCTTATAATATTAAGCAAATATATGTGTTATCAGCTACTGTGGCAATAATTAGAAGTCACCTGATTGAGAGGTACTTATTTACCACACCGTTGCACAAAGCAAGAGAAGGAAAAGATGTGTGAGTACACTGGTTGGTGTTGATGTAAGTGTATCGATAGGTCTTGACAAAAAAAGACGAGTGATGAAATCAAAAATCAAAAATGCCGAACGGCCGACATCCACACAGCCAACGCGTATATTATTCCGCTTCGTTCCTTGATCAAGGTCTTTGATTGAGTAGTAGGGAAGAGAATAGGAGCAGGAGTCAGCGTCGAGAGTACTTACTACGCGGTAGGCGAGGACACGAAGCAAGGAAAACAAGCATTTTCATTTGTCTGTGGTCATCATAACGAAAATGACAAAAATGACAGCGTCTTTGTCATGTCCCAACTTTATGTTGGTCGCTCTCCTTTTGTTGTTAAAGGTGACAAGCAACGCCGCTTTAGACCAAGCCGATGGTGAAATCAGATTTAACGAATATACAATGATTATGTCTCATAATTCCGCTGCAAACAAAGATACAGCCGATGGTGACTTCTTCAAGCTCTTTGGATCTGATCAAGAAAATTCAATGTATGAGCAACTAACCAATAATGGCGTTCGAGGACTGTCATTAGATATCAAATTAGATTATTCGGACCGGAGCAAACTTCGCCTCGTGCACAATCCCATTGACTATGCTGACTTTGAAACAGAGATCCAGACACATCTTGTACGCTTTCTGGAAGAGAACGAGGAAGCAATTGTTGCAATCAATTTTGAAGTTATAGATGATAGCCAGGCAGCAGTTAGATCTACCATCTTGGCCAATTTGAAGAGCACATTCTCAAATCTGTTTGTAAACGGCGTGTCATTGACAGATATGACGTTCAAATATGACAATGATTTATGGAAGAACCTCAATGAATGGCCTACACTCAATGAAATGCGTTCATCAGGACAGCGTCTCTTTTTATTTCACGACAGAACTGAATTTCGTAGTACCGAATATGGCTTTATGTTCCGGGACGACGTCATGAAGGAGAACTTTTGGGAGGGTCTAGACGATTGTAAAGCAAGATACCAATGGAATTCTGATAAGGTGTCGTTTCCTAATAGCAACTTATCTTGGTCGAGATTGTTCTTCATGAACCACTTTGACTCGATCGCAGGTACTGTTGGCGAAGGTCTTCTTGGTGGAGGGATTAACGGTTGGGGAAGACTTTATCCACGTA
>Ga0209652_1002906_pt1 | contig 12926 bp, 10 predicted proteins | sample SaaInl74LU_5_DNA_FD_184641 | JGI IMG/M metagenome (GOLD analysis project Ga0209652, IMG submission 184641) | Marine microbial communities from expanding oxygen minimum zones in the Saanich Inlet - ESP_74LU_5_DNA (SPAdes) (version 2) | ecosystem: Environmental > Aquatic > Marine > Intertidal zone...
TGTTGAGGTTAAGGCAACCTCAAAAGTGTCTGGTGATCAGATGAGGTTGGGTGATGTATCTGACTCGATTCAGTTTGTGTACGACGGCAAAATGTTGGCCACTGTGATTGATGGAAAATGCAAGTACTTCTTAACAAAGACACTTGGAGTAGGCGATGCCACGACAAATCTATATCTAGTCCGTGACGAGAGCAGGGCAATATTCAAAAACCCATTTGAGTTTGGTTTGCATTGGATCATCAACGACGATGGCTCCCTCAGCCCTGCGGGGTACCCAACACATGCCATTGGTATATACTGTGTCAGCAGCACTGAACTCATGCTAACAGACGAACAGAAGGTGCTGGCAAAGAGTGCTGCGACGAGGCGTGTTGAAAAAAGTCGAGGCCTGTCAATAATACACAAACTTCGGTTCCTACGTTTAATTTCTGGTTAGCAGAAGTATTTTAGCAGGGTCTCTTGTTACAGTTAGCCATATTAGTATTCAATTTAAGAGCCTCAGCATTAGCATTGGCTACGTATTAGGATCAGCATTTTTGTCATAATGAATAATAAGCCAGTCGCTTGTCCAAGTAATGGTTGGCTTGTTTGGACTGAACTCCTCACCGAAAGACGTTCCTATCAATCATCTCACCTAAAACCCATCTGAAATTCCCACTACTTACTGTTACCACAAACTCACAGCCGCAACTTGCAACTTGTATCAATCCGCAATCATACTTGCTAGTCTTCATACTACACAATAGTAATGCCGCATCCAGCTCCACAAGTCACCGCCGCCGCCGCCGCCGATTCGTCAACTATCTCCGTTGAGCAGCCCACCACAACCGCTGTCACCACGAATCCTCTCGTAGCCCAAGCACACAATTCTGCAAATTCTATATTTCAAACTCATGTCCAAACCGTCCTCCAGCACTCAACATCCATGGGCCTTCGTCGCCTGATAAAATCTCGGATACGTGCTCATTTCTTACAAGACGAAACTATTCACAATGCTGCTGGCGTAGGCAATACTGCGGAAGAACCGGATGCATCAATTTTATTCAAAGAAAATCCTACTTTACTTCAAGTGACGCAAGAAGATGTGGATAAATGCTACTCGTTTGCAAATAGAGTTGGAATCAAGTGGGCGGATGAATTGAAACGACAGGGATGTGTGGAATTTAGTGATATTGTGTTGCAAGTTTTGAATAAAGGACATTATTTGGAACCAACTTGTGGTAATAATAAATCTGATACGGAAGAGCAACAAAATAGCAATCATAATAATGAGACTGGTGATGAAGCCAATGGGAATAACAATTCAAAAGTGGGCACCAAAACATTTGCAACTCCGTATGCAGCTCTTCACTCACTAAGACGATATGAACCAGATTGTGATGGATCTGGCAAACCTTCGAACCACCTTCGTCCGATACGACAAGATGAGAACGATGTGTCTGCTAGAAAGATCATACATCAGATTGATGAAATGGCACGCAATAATCAGACTTATTGGCATCATGGATGGGATGCCGTTGAGGAGGCTGTGAAGCGGAATAGGGAGAGGATAGATTACTCACGTGCTAATCAGGAAGAAGAGATGATGAAGGAGGGGACTAAGAGTAAAGGCAGAATTAAGCGGGTGCATTTTGAAAATGATTCTGGAGAAGAACAAGCAGATAATGTGGGTGAGGCGTCAAAGAAGCGGAGATATGATGCACCTGCAGCTGATGCTGAACACGACACTCTTGAAATTGGCGCAGTGGACAAACCTGATGAGACGATACGTGACCGTGGCAGACCTGCCTCATTGATTGGTGACACTGTGTACAGCTGGGAGGATATTTCTCAGAGCATGAGCTCGCAAGAACGAAGAGACTTGATTAAGGTGGCAATGCATCCACCTTACCCGTTTGAGGAGACCGCCGCCGATGATGGATCGGATGTTACTCAACCTACAGCTACTGCTGAAGAAGAGTGCGGTGCAAATGTAGTTGGGGCATTGAAGGCAATTGGATTGACTCACTTATTTGAGCAAACACGTCATCTTCCCAAAGAACATCAGGCAGATGACGTCGAAGAAACAAATCAGAACAGCTCAAATGGATTTCAATCTCTCCTCGGTGCGTCCGAGACGAGAGCCTCATTTAAATCACAGCAGGTTGACCGTATGAAGAAGAAAGCAACGAGGAAGGCAGAGAAAGAACGACTTGGTCGTCGTGCTCCTGTGTTGGGCGAGAAAAACGCTGATTATTATGGTTTTGGGGCGGTAGCAGGGAAGGTCAAATTAACAGAAAAAGACCCAAGTTCGTCTACGAATGCCAAAAGAGAAGCTCCAACTGGTAATAGCGTATCTTTGCAAATACACGATGAACCAGAACGGCAGAGATGGCTTGAGTTTGATTTGGGAGAATGTTTTTTGGAGGAGGTAGATGAAGATTCCAACAACCTAGAAGGGACAGGTAGTGATCAAGAGAAGAAGAAGAGGTTTTTGGCGTTTCGAAGCTTGGAGATGGCTATAATGGATTAGTTCATTGGATTAGTTCAATGGTCATCAGCATTCAAGGCACACAGCATTGTAGAGAAGCACTCTTTTGAATTTATCACAGAATAAATGGGTCACAGATCGAGGCTGTGGACTTGCTCGATAAGCTCTGGCGCTTTGACTTGGCACGCTGCGTTCTTGCCGACGATTGCTGCTTTCTATCCGCCGATGCAGAATGCCCCTTTGATCTGTCGGAGAAGGAGACCTTTGGGGGTTCTCGAAATTCAGAGTGTCGGAACTCATTGTCAACTTTCTTCAGAAGGTCTGCCAATTCGGTCTTGTGGGCTCTTCTCTGTTCACTGCTCTCATCACTGTCAGACATTACTCCACTACTGCGCCTTCTGCAAAACTGCCGGTGCTTGCGAAAAACATCCTCAATATACGATTCTTCTGGTTCAGATACGTGATCTTCTGATATTTGCTTCGCCCTTCGAGCATAATTGAGAGCATCAGCAACCAATGCATCAACTGCCTTCGGGGTTTTGCCACTAAGACGAACAAAGCCGTCACTTCTTGAGCTAGCTCTCTTTGACTTTCGACGTGTCTTCCTATTTCGGTCGACTGAGTCAATTGGCTCATCCGTTCTTTCTCCTTCACTATTCGACCCAGCATGCGAACTTTCAAAGGGAGGGGGAGGGGGCGGAGGCGGCGGTGGACACCGTGGTGACGGAGGAGTTTGTCCAGAATCTACTCTCCTTGTTGGATATGGTGGAGGCGGAGGAACAGTGCTCTTCTTGATGTTACTCTTGAACTTTTCGTTGTCCACTGAACAAGGACTACATTCGACTGGATCTAACCTGCCTCTACTTGCTTGCGAACAAGTTATGGGGGAAAGAGTAATAGCATCTTGGGTTCCACCTGGGAAGTCAGAATGGACCTCTTCCTCTGGTTCTTGTTGTGATCGCTCAGTCGGGGGGACAGCATTTACACGCTTAGGAGTGTAAATCTCTTCTTCCGGCTCCCGCTGCGCAGCGACGCTGGCTGATAACTTCGTTAGACGGTCCATCAGCTCATCGTGCATCCTTCTTTTGTTTGTGTCATAGACACTAGCGTCAGTATCGTATTCGTCGTCGCAAGAATCGATGTAATTGCTTTCAAGTGCGGTGGTATGTGTTCCCTTTGACAGATCACTGTCACTGCACATGTCGTTGCTGCACTTGTTGAGCTGCGGTTGTGCCACCAAGGATGATTCGATGTATTGTTTGCATAGGAGGACAGAAACGATGAACGCAACCCAACTGGGAAATACGATGCTTCCAGGGTTGGCCGGTGCAGAACAAATTAAGCCAATGATTGCACAATTCAACACCAACACAACCATCCCTAACCATAGCCCTACACTGATCAAGTTTTTTTGTGAAGTGGGTCCTTCCCAATGCGAGTTCCACGTCCCGTAAGAATGAGCACGTTCCTGCGCCGTTGTCACCATGTGATGCAATGCAAGCATAAGAGCAGCTATTAATCCTCCACAAAGGCTGATGAATCCTCCAACCATAACCTTTGTACGATAGTTCTCATACTCATACAAGCCGGAAGAACAGACGCTAAACAAGGTCGCACTCACGGCAAAGTTCGAGAACAAAGACACAAACCATGCTTTCAACGCACTACTCCGAAATGATGGGCGGTAACCACTGGGTACGACACCGCTGTCGCCATCACAATCCCTTGCGATGATCCAGTGTGACGCATCTTGTGTGAACAAATCTGCAACGATGAGAACGCATGTGTATACGCTCACCCAAGTGGAATAAAACAGTGACGAATTCAATACTTTGTAGTTCGGAGTTACTGCTAAGTTGGCTTGGGGTTGCATGACAATACCGCACACGATGAAGGTGCTTATCAGTAAAACAATACTACTTGCCTCCTCTCTTGAGTCAATTATTTGACCAAGGTACCACTCGTAGAATGAATAAGGGCTGGTGATATATATCCTCATTGGAGCATATCGGAAACTAAATCCAATTATGACTGCAATCAGCAGAGATGTGGAAGAGAAGAAGAGTGCGGCACGCTCACTGGAGCTTCGAGGCGTGGACTTGCCATTACCTACAACCAGACTAGCGATGGTGATTATACAAGTGAGTAGGATGACGAGGTAGAGATTGGCTCTTGGATTGAGTTTGACATTCGATGGTATGAGGAAGTTGTTATTGGAAGAAGGTTGATGGCTTGACGACGGTGGATTCATTGGTAGATATGATTCTTCATCGGCATAATAATGTGATTCTTCAGATTCTGCATCCGACTCTCCTCTTGTACTTTGATGGCAGTGCAGCTCTATCATACTGTCTTTGACTTTACCGTTGTAGTGATGACTTCCTCGATGAGATCGACTGTGGGTGTTCTGTGATAGCTCCTGCTGAGATTGTGGTGTCTGCGGCATGGTGTCGTCTAAATCCAATTCCTCCACATAAACATAATCTTCTTGGAGACGATTTGTAAGCTCATTAATGTATTTCCTGTATGTTTTCATTGCTTGCATGTCTGATGATGAGTCTCTGGGAGGCCCAATGGACACCGATGCTGTGGATGATGATAATGAATCATATGATGTGTCTTTTACTTCGATGTACTTCGGACGTTGCATCTGTGGCTGTTGACGCTGCCCCTTCTTTGATTGCATATGTTTTCGGCTTTGCTTCTTTACAGCATGACTTCTCCGTCGATCGCGTTGTCTTTTGTCTGATGACGCATGCGACCTGCGAGATGAACGAGGTGACGGTGGCAATGGCTGCTGCTGCTGCTGCTGGATCAAATATTCCTTTGATGTTTCTCGATCTGTCGACATGTGCTGCCGACGCAAGGAATGCAGTCTGCGGAGGTGGGCCTCTGCATCCGGGGTAGCCATCTTGTTAACAGTATAAGCAATATTGATGCAGAGATGAGATGCTCCGGCCTTGTTATCGCTCAGGTCACACAATGGAAGTGGCAGCGATGAATCACAACAGCCCAGCTAATTATTGGAGTTATTATTATTGCTACACGCAGCTGGGCTGTTTTCGGCACTCATGATAGTCTGCTGGGATGTGGTTTTGAGAGGTAAGAGAGAGTGCAGAACTACAAAGGGGATGAACCGGCCTCGTGGATGGCCGCAGCGAGCCGTTATCCGTTATTTTCAAAAATGTATAAAGGAATTAGTACATAATGATTTCAACAAGAAACACGGTACTGTAAAGACAAAAGTGGCAAGATGGACATGTTGTAGATGGGCCTCCATCTTTTGTGTGCCTCTCCACAGCTTTCATCTTTGTCTTTCTTCGCCATATAAAGGTTCTTTGGTCCTTTCATTCACTCACTCACCAACAGTCATTGCCCAAAAATTGCTTGGGCTTGTGCAAACGAAGAGTCTGTGCGACGGCACTTCATTTCGGCCTGAGCAGCCATCTCCTCGTCGGAGAGATATGAGCAGGGAAGAAGACAACAATAAATATGGAGGGAGTTGCAAATAAGAGGAAGCCTTATGGTATATCTAATGATAAGGCGAATAGGTTCCAGCAGAGGCATGGAGAAACTGTTACGAAAGAGGTTGCTGCAGGGACCGCCGCAACTAATAGCAGTAGAGGCCGATCACTATCGACAAGAAGGATGTCATCTACAAGAAGTAGAACTACATCAAAACGGCGCAATCATGACAAAAAGGCTGACACTCGTGGACGCTCGATGTGTAGGAACAAGAAACTAGCACCCGCTTCGCCTGCCGATGATAAGATGCGGTCAAAGTCTTGTAGCAGAGAACAACGTAAATCAAAAGCATCTTCAAAGCGTTGGTCGAGCTCAGCAACTTACCGATCAAGTACACAAGATGCTGCGAGATCTCAATCAAGTAGATCAGTAAGAACCGTAAAAAGTTTTGCTGATGTGTCTGATTATGGAAGGTCTCCAGGTAACGTAGGTCGTTCTAGATCAATGTCAAGCAGCAAAACCGAAGCACCAAACCAAGGCAGTTCCGCAGATTTGTCATCTGCCTTTTCTACGCATCAAGGCAAGTCCTCCGGCAATATCAAAGCAGCAGCATCTACTCCAAGAAGATTTTTTGTTGAAGTGGATGAGAATATGAATATTCTGAAATTGAAAGAAGTGAATGATTACAGTGAAACTAATGCCATTTACAAACCTGTGCTAACAAGTGGGAAGGATAGAACGAATCGTAGAAGATCCTCATCATTTGATGGTAGGCAACCAACACGAGATGAGTGTCGACAGAATCGCAGGAGGTCGTCATCATGCGAGCCTCTGTTGACCAGATCAAGTGCATTGCGTTCTTCACTCGTGCGATCATCTTTCACAAGTAGGAGTCGATCAGGGCTCAATCAAAGTGTGTCCTTTTCCATTCACGATGAAAGCACAGAAGATACCATCAAACGGGTTAGTTCTTATTCAAGACAGGTTCCTCAAATCAGAGACGTTGTTGACTTTGATCCACGTTTGAAGGAATCCTCGAGCACACAAGCAACGTCTACGATTAATGATGATGAAGAAGACTCGCTTGGATTCCTTCAGCCAGCAACCTTTTGGGAGTTACCCTCTGAATCTGAAGATGCAAATGACAGCAATTTGCAGTTTGGTGTGGCCTCTAACTTGGCCATAGTCGCCAGCGTAGAAGAGGCAGAAGAATTTGACCAAGATAGAAGCGAGCTTTCCAGCCTAACCAAAACCTCAAGAAAGTTCTTCGGGAAGAAGTCCACCAGGCGCACTGTTCCTGTCAATACACATTCGCATAGGTCTGAAAAGGAGACGTCGGTGTTGATGACTGGTGCCGCAAGCTGCTTGGAGGCACAGCAACTTTCTGCAAAACCTCTTAAGAGCAAAAGAGTATCAAGGCTATACAAAATGATCAATAACAGGCATCAGTAGAATATAGGAATAGAGTTTAAGATCACATTTGTCTCTTCTTAGTATGAATTACATGTACAGCCCGTTTTGGAATCTTACGTGTAACATGTGGGCTTCGTCTCTCGCTTAATGATACAATATTGATGTCAAGTTAATCTTCGTACCTATTGTTTTCGTCCAAGTGGATAATATTTTCATGCAGATGACATTGGCAGCACTCGCAAAGAATGACAGCTGTTTCTCCAGCACAGTCAACAGTGAACTGTGTTAGGAACATTTCGTTACTCAGCTTGCACAGATGATCACTAACATGACCAGTAAGGAAGTTGTTGTGGAGCGAAAGCTTGCGCAAACTTGTTAGCTCTCCTAGTTGATAGGGAACGCCGCCAATCAGTTCATTTGTCTCTAGAAAGATCTGCTCCAGCTTGAACAAACTTCCCATCTCAGTCGGAATAATGCCAATAATATCATTTCTGGCAAAGTTAAGGATCCGGAGGTTCTTCATATCAGCAATGCTTTGTGGAATTTCACCTTTGATGGCGTTATTGGAGATGTCAAGTTCTTTAAGCCCAAACAGATGTGTGAGCCAGATAGGAAAGATTCCTGAAAAGTGATTGTTGGAGAGATTCAACACATCCAACGCATCCAACTTCGACAACTCTGTGGGGATGATGCCCTTAAAATCGTTATCATTCAAGTGCAACTCATCCAAATGTTCAAGATTTCCAATAGACTTTGGTAAAACGCCTTCAAACTGGTTATGACTTAGATTCAAAGACCTCAAATAGGTAACAGCCCCAATCTCATTTGGCAGCGAACTCTGAAGTTTGTTGTAACTGACATCAAGCTTGACAAGGCTCTGCATATTATTCAATTCGTGCGGTAGCGAACCTTCAAGTGAATTATATGCCAAATTCAGAGAAGTTAACTCCTTCATTGCCCCTATCTCATGAGGGATTGTAGCAGCAAGAGAATTACGACTCAAGTCCAAATCACGCAACTTCTCAAGCTTATAAATCGAGTATGGGATGGTATGGTCAAGCTGATTGAATGACATGTGAAACACTTTGAGAAGTGCCATATCTCCAATCGAGTCGGGGAGACTTCCTGCAATGTTGTTGGCAGTAAAGTTGAAGTATTCCAAACCACTCAGCTGACCAATGTCTTTACTGATTGTGCCAGCAAGAGCATTGTCAGAAAGATCCAACGCCTTGAGAAATGGCAACGCACGAAAGACGTCTGACGGAAATGCTCCTCGCAAGTTATTTCTTCGTAGGTCAATCGACATCACATCACCGTCATCATTGTTTCCAACATGATCTAACCCATTATCTTGAGGACTGCATGTGATCCCCGACCATCCACAAACGCCAAGCTCGCTCAACCAAGAGTCGTGATGGAACCACAAGTTAGGGTCATGAACCTCTAACTTTCTTCCATTATCATTTTCAGTGCTTGTATACTCTCCAGACACGTGGTAATACTTATTTTTGGTAGTACTAAACCACAACACGGCCAATCCATAACGCTGAAGTAAATTGGCATTGTCGGGATCCAAATGACGTGGATCTTCTCGAACCAGCCACAACAACGCTGCAAACTGCGCAGATGTGGTGTCTTGAATGGCGGCAGGTGTGCTTACTTGTGAATCCAAAATGGCAGTCTTGATTTGTTCCAATCTTTCCTTGTCGATATCAATCTTGACTCCATCGACTTCAAGCTCAGTGAAGCCTATCTCTTCGACCTCTACTGAAGGTGGTGGTATTTCAACAACTTCAACAACTTCGAAATTTGAATCATTTTCACTTTCTTCTTCAAACGTCGGGACAGCACCACTCGAGTCATCATTTGTCATGAACTTATTGTACATGGTCGTAGTCCCAGAAACTATCGCAATCGCGATTCCAACAGCACATATCAAGACTGTAGGGCGTTTCATCGTCCTGAAGCATGTGTTGCGCATACGACGAGAACTTAGTGACTCGTCGGTACCATCGTGAGTTATAGTACCATCCTTGTTCAAAAACACACGACGACGAAGTAACGAATCATAATCCTCCTCCTTGGCAGCAGCAGCATCATTGTCAACATATCCACACTCTCTGTCAAGTGCCGACATATTATCAATCTTGACACGTTCATTTGCAAGTGTTATTAGTCGCTCTCCCTCCACATCACGATACCTACTGCTACCTCCACTGGCGACACTTGCATTAGTAGTATCTACCTGCTGCCCCCCTCCCCAGACGGGTAGGGCATTCCACAATCCTCCTGCACCTACACTATTGATGGCATTCCAACGAGCTCCCTTTCCATCAGTAGTTGATTTCTTGTTCAAATTCTTGATATTTTGCAAATTGACCTTGGAGCTACGATTGGTACCATTGCTGTAGGCTGATTGATCATCCCATAGGAATTGTTTGGCGGCAGTAGTAGTGGCTGGTTCAAAGGAATAACTATCTTGTGATTCACGCAAGAAGTTGGCAGCGGAGGTGAGTGTATTGCTTGTCTTCGCGGTTGATTTGCGATTCCATGGATGATCACGCTGCTCGTTGACATTCTCATCGACATAATGATTGGCGGATGTATCAATTGTATCACCATTGTTCAGATTCTCAACGTCGTCGTCAACATCCTCTGCATCGTTTGCAGTGGATAATGCTACATTTGCTGCTTCTTCCATTCGCTGCAGAGCAAGCTGGCGTTGCTGTCGGCGCTGCTGCTGCTTATTGGTGTTTTCAAATGATTGCATAAACATGACATGCGCTTTTTAATGTAGTTCAATCGATATCTTGCTTGTTCATGATACTAACTACAGAATATGGCGAGATTACAACCTCTTCGAACCGCTGCTATCATTGTCAAGGCAGCATCAATAGCAAAAGGGCTGATGAGATGAGGAGAATCAACTGCAATTTTTTCAATCAAGTCAGACACAAAATTTTGGCGGGGGCTGTTCCGAGATTAGCCTCAACACTTCTTGACTTGCTGAGGAAACCCTTGCTTTGCTGACTTGATTGATAGTAGCCACCTACCTGCGACTTTGAGTCTCCGAGTAACAATGCTGTTTTGTTGGGTTCTTCACTGCTCAGCTACACTTACTGCAGTTTGATTCTAAACTATGCTATCAGAGTATTGGGAAGAGACCATTTTAAGTGAAAGTCTTGTTCACGGTCCATATCTACATCTACAGATATGTCAAATCGATACTAAAATACTTTATAAGCAACTCAAACAATATCATCTCCCTATCTATCCCCCCAAAGTATAGAAAGGCTTTTTGAAGTGATGCAATCTTCTCTTTCTCTACGCACAACAATCAAACAATATTTACAGTTTACCCCATGACAGGATACGAGAGCATGGACAAGATAGCGCACTCTCCCCAAGTCTTCTTGGGATCTGGATTATCAGTATCGGAACGAGCCAAGCGGAAGAATCCACCCTCACCCCAGGAGTCGCCCCAGCTATTCTTGACCTTGAAAAAGTCCTGAACACCCTCCGCCTTTTTATCAGTACCATATCCTACGACAAGAACACCATGGTTGATATCTGGTAGACATGTATCTTGGTTTTCATACATAATTTGACAATCCGGCTTGCCCATCTCTCTAGTTGGAACACCACAGGTTGGTGATTGAAAAATGCCCTTACTGTAGAACTGGAACATGGGATCAGACGCTACCATAGCTGCAGTGACAGGCTTGACCTGTAATGCCTCCTTTAGAAGCTTGGTCTGGCGTGGATGAACGTCCACATGACTCTTCACAATAGACCCAGAAATAGGAGTGCAAGCCGACGATGCACACGTTCCTTGGTTCTCAATGTAAGGGTAATCTGCCTCTGTACACAGGCCATTCCTGTGTTCTTCCTCATTAAATGTCGAAATCATTAACCCACCTTGGCATCCATGCTCATAATTGGTATCACAATCAATCAACTCCTGCTCGGAAAGAGGAGTGACCAATCCCATATTGGAAGGATCGAGAGGGCTAGGGAATGTGGAGAATTTTTCAATGGCAATCGCCGCTTCAATAGCACCAATCGTAGAAAATGCCCAACAAGCTCCACAGGGCCCCTGATTTCTAACCGGACCAAGTAGACCCTTCATACCCCAATCAACTTCACAGTCTGGATCAGGAAAGAGGGATTTGGACGCTGCCAACTCTAACCTACGACGTTCGACTGCAGCAGCTGCAGTTTCCTCATCGACTGCTGCTGCTGCACCACGAAGCATGCTACTATCCGCAGCGGCAGCAGTCGTTGAGGATAACGACTCCATAAAGTTAAACTGTTTATTTTCTTCAATCATAATCTCGGGGAAATAATCTCCAATTTTCATCAATTTGTGGAATTCGTCGGTGGTTAAATCGGAATATTCATTGTGGCCAAGTGTGTAGGTTGATTTCTGGGCGTTGTGTGATTCAATCACAACTGTATTGTTTGTTATAAAAAGAAGGTGATTGATGAGTTAAACAGTGAATATAGTGATGTGGGGGAGGGGTGATATTGCAGACATGCATGCTAATAGAACACATCACATGAACATAACATATTATACTCACCATGATTCTCAAGAAAAATTAATAATCGCTCCATCCTCTCATCCACCGTCTCGTATTCCTTCTCAAACTTCTTCATCCACGCCTCAAACAAATCCAAGATGTGCGGCGCACTAAACCCAAGACTAGGGGATTGTACCGCCAACGCATCCTCCAACGCCTTGAGATGACTTGGGTGATGTTTCAGACTGTTGGAATCAACCGTGAAGACGGTGGTGTCAGAACTTGAAGCGGCGCTTTCGGATGTGGTGCCAGTGGCGACAAACTCGAGGTGGGCGTTGTTGGCTTCGGCAAAGTATGCAGAGGCATAGCTGGCGGAGAGGAGGGGTAGCAGGGCCTTGGAGATCATGGTGAATTATGTGGGTGTTGTTGTTCTTTTCAATGAAAAGAAGTGAGCAAAAGAACAATTCGAGCCGATGACGACACGCGTGTCAATTCTGTGAAGCCCGATGTTGCCTCCGAACGGACAAGCATGCGAGCGGGAACGAAGCGACAGCACTAGCACGATGAGACAAATACAATTCGAAGCGACAGTTGATGATGTCATTTGTTCTTCACGGGAATTGTCGTGCACAATCTTGCTTTTGTGGACTTCACGTCTGGTCTTGTGCTAACAAGGCTCTTCTGCTGCTTTGGCTCTGCTCATAATATTTTCATAGGTTGGAAAAGACACACAACACGAAATTATCATGAACGCAATACTACTCATTCTTCTTCTCTTGATCATTGATGCAAATGTATCTGCTGCATCGGATCGAGTCCATCTTCGAGGTGAAAGAACTAAATCTAGCAAGCTTGATGATCCTCAAGATCGAACTGCAGATGCCACAGTAGAAGACTCAATATGCCAAGATGTTGATATGGATTTAGTTGGTACAAAGTGGAACTTGACCAACTTTACTTGGCATGGTTTTCCAGATCCAGACGGAGGAGAAGAAACACTTAAGCCAGTTACACGAGAGCGTCGGGGAATAACTCTCTTACTCGAAGAGAACGGA
>Ga0209652_1002909_pt1 | contig 12912 bp, 7 predicted proteins | sample SaaInl74LU_5_DNA_FD_184641 | JGI IMG/M metagenome (GOLD analysis project Ga0209652, IMG submission 184641) | Marine microbial communities from expanding oxygen minimum zones in the Saanich Inlet - ESP_74LU_5_DNA (SPAdes) (version 2) | ecosystem: Environmental > Aquatic > Marine > Intertidal zone ...
ATACAATGCTTGAGCCGTGAAAAAGATGCGTCTATACTATCATGGCCAACTATAGTGGGTCACTAAAAGCTGTGGATTGACATATCCACAGCGTGAGATTCGATATTGTGCTAGAGAGTAGAGTTGGCGGCCGTCTCAGATGCCTCATCAGGTCACCTACGACGTTGTAGTGACGCCAATACGAGCATTAAGGCTCTTTTTGATTAACTAGAAGATATCTACGTTCCTTTATTTTTTTTGGTTTGTTTTGTTTCAAGGGTTATTAATTCATTACATGTTCATCTGTATAGTGAATTTGTTAGCTGCTAATTTTCATTGATGAAAGAATTCTATTTCATTAACTATTTACAAGGTGAAGGTGAAGCGTTTTACCAGAAGAGAATCTATTCAGAAGTTTGAATCTTCAGCCACACCCAGCTTAAATTGTGTGCTGTGGCCATGGTTGTAAAGCATCATCAAATACTCATCAAACCTTTTCTCGTTCTTCAGAATTAGTGCCTTCATGTACAACTCGTAAGCGGCTCTTGAGTCTTCAATAGAATCGTGCACTTCTTGTTGCATATCTCGCCCCAACACATAATTAGTTAGATAGCGCAGTGAGATGTACCTTTGGTTTGGTTGATGATAGATGACTGCTGTGTCAATAATCTGATGCGGAGGAATGCAAATATTGATAACACGAAAGTCTTGACTGAGCCCATGCCCAACAAATATACATCCTCTTTCCATGAGTAATCGAACTTTCATGTACGCTTCTTTTGGAGTGACCAGATGATGAGGGCTAGTACTGGGATCCAAATCGCTCTCACGTATACCAGAGAATCTGGTCAAGCAATCCACAACCGGCTCTTTTGGTAACACGTAGTCGTCAACTATAACCTCGTTTGTCCGACAGTCTATGATTGAAAGCCTGGCGAGAGCGTTTCGTGCTTCAGAAACAATCTCTTTAGATCCAGAATAGGTGATGTTAGATTGCTCGGCTTGAACACAGACAAACTCTGCGTCGATAGCAACTAAGTCGCCCTTCCCAGGAAGTTCTATGACAGGAACGAGATGCAACAACGTTGAGGAAAAGGTAGCAAGCGTTTTCAAATTTATCGAAGTAGATCGGTACGTACCTTGCGAGGAAATGCCAGAGTGTCGGCCATCTGAAATAGACTTCGTTTCCATGGCACTTGTTTGGACAGAAGTCTCGCCACCACAATTAGAAAGAAGATTTGCTAAATTCTTTGGCAGTTGCTCCTCCTTTTCTTCACTCACTTCGCGAAAGATTACAATCGATGGTTCCTTGAACTTGGCATTGAATGATCTAACATCATCAGGTTTAACTTTTGTGACAACGAAACCATTGATAAGCAGCCATTCGCTTGAATCATTAGAATTCCTCTTCTCCTCCTGCCTACTTAGTTGATCATGTAGGTGTTTTTGACGTTCTTTCAGGGTATCAGGGGAAATACGAGACACCAAAGACAGGTGTTTTGTATCTGGAGGAGCTTGTTCTTTTTCTTCAAGACACATCTCAATCTGACTCAATTGCTTATTCAATGCTTCAATTTCGTGTTCAACGGGAACTCGAACATGAAGCACATGATGACCAGCATCTAAAGAGTTACCTGAAGACCGGACAAAAGATATTGTAGCCTCAAGACGATATGACTTCTTCATTGGTAAATTTTGTGAGGGCTCATCTTTCATTGACTTGAGTATAGAGGCCGGAAGGGGCAATTTCTGTTGAGATACCAGCCACTCCTCTTTTCCATCATCGGTGGTGACAAGCTCTTTCACAGTAATGCTCCGGTCTGTTTCAATCTGCACCTCAATATATTCGGGCAACCAATTTTGTTTGTCTTCTTGTTGCCATATACTGAGACCGAGAGGGTCTGCATGCTTTCCTGCGCAACTACATGACAGTGAGAGTAGAGGCGGTAAACTAGTTGCAATTTTTCTCTGAATGACTGATTCATAAGATCGAGTCTGATCGCTCCAGGCCCTCAAGGGGGCATCTTTGCAAAGAGAGTACCGAAGCACCTCTCCAAACCTAATATTCGGCGTTGCGTCTTTTTTACTCCACCTTTGATCGTAGGCCAAATCCACTGTGTAAGCTCTAGATGTCGATACTTTTGACTTGCTTGTGGCATACTCAATTATCGAAACAAAATTGATGCCTTGCATGCTGTCAACAAGCCCCTTGCTCTGTCCTGGCCCCGATGTTAGAAGTCCAAGCTCTCTATCCAAATACTGCACGATGAACCTATAAAAAGATTCCGGTCGTCTTGCCTGCTCAGCAGATCCTGCCACACCATCAATTAGAGCCAAATTTGTTGCCTCAGGTAGTGTAGTGAACGCGGCGATGAAGTTTGAGGGTACATACGCCTTAACCTGTCCGGTGTTCTTGTGATCATCTATGTCGGGTTGGATCATTCCATTTGAAGATAAACATTCTATTAAATGAAAGAGACATCCCAATTCAGCAGTGACGGATAAACCTGAAGACGGAATAGTCATTTCATCACCGCACAGTTGCAATCGCAATGCCGTTGAGCGAATCTCTCCCACAAAGTAAAGTAGACTAATCACCGCGCACGTAAAAGAATTCGAGAAGGTGGGGGCATAATCCCAGCCTAAGATTGAAAAGTTTCGAGGAAAGGAGCGATGTTGAGCTCTATCAGCAATAAAACGAGAACACACAGACAAAAACAATGATACCTACCGACCCATAAACCAGACTCATTGTAACGGGTGTAGTCAAAGGTGGCAACCTTGCGAATCGTCATGCGGTAGCGTTGAGGTATACCATTTTCCTCACCCTCGATGTGACCTTCCTCACCACTTTTTTCTGATTGATAGCCCAAATTTCTTTTTCTTGGATCAGCAGTTGCGTCGTAGCATGAAGCAAACAATTTGGACGAAAGAATTTTGTTAGGATTTGGTACTGGTTTCTTCGTCGTATCAATCTTGTCTTCTCCAGCAAGAAGGTCTCCCAATCCTGCTACATTCGACGCCGGAAGAACTTTACCCACACAATCGTCCGCACCAACATCAGCTGAAGCGATAATCTTTCCCTGTAACTCCTTTGATAACCATCTTCGAGGAGGAGCTACCAGGGGCTTCTTTGACATCGGTCCTCCTAACGACGAAGAGTTGACCTTCCCATCGACGTATCTGGAATGGAATCGTACATTTTGTTCAGAAACGATAGGATCAACAGCCATAGCATAGGAATCAAAAACATTCCAGCCAGGAGGTATCTCAGATCGTGTCGAGCAAAGAAGGTAAGGATCGATTGTCAACTCTGAAGGGTCTGGGGAAAACGGTGGCAAATCGAGTGGCTCTTTAGACCGACTTCGTCTTTGCGAGTATCCACTATTTTCATATGAACCCAATGCATACTCTAATACTCGCCCACACGATGTCCCTATAACCAACTCTCCATCATGAATAGATACAGTCGTCATTGCTTCCCCAGCACTGAGCTCAGGCTGGAAGAATGTCGATCCATTTACATCATTTGATAGTGGAGATATTAATTCGAACCCCCCGAATGTCTGACCACTGCCTATAAGTAATTTGCCAGCATGTATGCCACAATCATCAGGGAGAAAATTGAGAAATCTTGGCCCACCCCTGCTGCCAGCGAACATATGGGGAATGCCGCCTCGTCCCAAACATCTGATATCATAGATCATGACGTGTGAAGAAGGAAAGGGGCAGGGCAGAGATGAAATAGAAGATGATCCGAGAGACGTGTATCCTGTTGCGCAAATGAGATTCTTGAAGGAAAGAAGGGCAGAACGAATCCCTCAATACGTAAGTTTCAGACCAAAAGAATTCAAATTGTGTGCAGTACAATAATGCAATCGACAGCATTAAGTGTCTCTCACCTCAGCAACAGCAACTTTTGACACGCCACCACCACGCGGGAAACCCTTCAACTTTGCTATCTCTGCATTGCTTCTTCCTCCATCAAGCACTCGCACTGTGCCATCAGAGACTCCCACAACTAAGTTACTACGCATCTGATCAGAAGCCATATCTGTCACACACAAGTCGTTCCCCCCAATGATAGTCTGTGAAGATACTATCTTCAAATCACGCTGGAGGTCTATGCAGTGAACTCGTCCTGAAGAATCATCCCTGGAAGAGACATGCTTGGAAGGAAAAGACATTCCCGCAACGTTGGCAAACATAGATCCACTAGTTCCAATCAACTCTCCGCAAAGCATCCCAGAAAGCAAGTCTTGCTTGTCTGACATGACCATTCCTCCGCGCGTGTGAACTCTTACACCGTGAGGGGATATTGAGAGTACTCTACCACCAGAGCCAAAGTATGGTGTTTGAAATGGAAGGATGGAAGTAATACCCATGCAATACTTCTCTTCGGGCCGCTGGGCCGTGAAATGCGAATGCATTAGTGCACGATTATGAGCAACCGCCGGCGGTGTAAAAGTTGGCCCGTATACATGATTAGGTCGCGGTTTGGCAGTTTGTGAATTATACATGCTCCAAGTGCTAGCGTTGTCACTTCCACCAAATAATACGCTGTGTAAGGAAGTCAACACTCTACTTTCAGCTTCAGGATGTGCTACGAAGGAAGAATACATATCTCTATTGCCATAAAAGCCAGTGGCATTCTCTGCAGCACCGTCATCATCGTCTCCATATAAAACAGTCATTCTACTTCCCCTTGACAAGGTAGGATTTGATCGAATCTTGCCTCTAGCCCGCCCTAAATTGGTGCGAGCACCATCCGATGCTCCCTGTTGCGACGAATGGCTTGCCACATACATTAAAGATGGAATTTGTTTGCTTTTGTCTCCCTTTTCCACAGCCAGTGCACTGATTGGATCGCCCTGCGTGTCATAGTTGCCATAAGTAGTATCCATGTGACCATTGGGATGCATCACAAAAGGTGACTTCGTGGAGTAGAACAAAGCATCAGAGTTGAAAGCAGCATTCTCGGATCCTTCATAGTACTCTTCGCTATATTGCTGCTCTTGGTATTCTTCAGCATAATATTCATTCTTAGTGGCAGACTCATCATAATATTCTCCTCCGTAGTTGCTTGAATAGTAGTAATCGTCTCCTCCACCGTAGCCTTGATTCATCTTGAGATATTCCTATTGTTGAGGTGGATTGTTCTTCAAGTATGATGTATGTAATTCTAATCAAAATAACAGGTGCAATTCCAGCAACCAGGTAGAAACAATAATCAATCTACTACTCCTGTCGTCTTAGAGATCCACTTGCTCTGCTCTCTATTGCCTTCTACGAATATTAGCAGTGTGCACAGATAGAAGAGAGTTATTGCTTGTTCATTCAATCGCATCGCATCGGCATCACATCACGCGGCGACACGAAATCAAAATATGTAGGCACGTTTCCAAAGTGAAAGCCGCCGATAGCTAGCTTGCGTTGCAGTTCGTTAGTCAGTAGCATCAATAGCGCTCAAGCTAATAGTCAACCTCATCTTGAGATTGATACAGTAATAACAACTCACCCCTGCATTGCCTCCTCCATTCAGATCATCGGCATTATGCTCTCAATCTTTCTCCTGCTGTCTCTATTCAGCGTTGCAAATGCATCATCGTCACATTGCATTGCAACTGATTCCTCTACCGACAGCTACGTGTGTACAGAAACATCAAAATATAATCCTCATGTCGATTCGGGTGTCCCACAGCGTATTTCTGGTAGTGCAGGTGAGACTCTTGACTCTGTTGGAATCACTTTTTAATGGTGCAGTGATCTCTAACCAATATTACTTGACAATCACACGAAACTATTGAAAGCGGAGCAACAGCGTATCACCGACGTGATGGGTAAAATGCACGAATATTTTGTTGACGAAGTGCTGAGTCGCCCAGAATATGTACACGTGAGGAATAAATGGTAGGTATTGTACAAAGAAGAAAAGTTTGACTGAGACCCGTTGCATACTACAACTGAATTCGATCCTGATACACGTCAAAAATACAGGCAAAATACACAAAGAATTGTAGTATGCAACGCGTCTGACTAGATACTTAATAATCACACATGAACGAAGGATATGACTTCTTTTCCTCTCTCATCATCTCACATGATCTTTACTACACATTGTTATGCAGTAAGAATAATCATGATCTTTGCGCTTTTTGGACTTCAGTCGGAGAATGTGAAACGAATAGGAATTTTATGCAAGACAACTGCGCAGCTGCTTGTCGGCTGTGCCTGTTGGCCAGTACAAATTTCGTCCAAGATATAAGTTACTAATGAAGTGCATATATAGACAGAATTTGGTAGCACGATCATAGTTATCTTCCTGCTTCAGCATCTTGGTCGCAACCACAAGTTGCTTCAGCTTCAAGTGTCCTTTAGAGTGAAAAGAGCAAAGAAATGATTTCTACAAAAGCCCAATGTTGTCAAACAATAATTGCCCAAGTTGCATTTTATGTTCCAAACTTATGCGTTTGTTGCTATGTTATTATTGATGTGTTTGGAAACAGTAGTACGTCTGCTTATCGACTCGTACTCTCAACAAGCAATGACCATCCACAATAAGAATGTGTCAGCGCATCCCCTGCCTAGCTTTTTGATACGTACCCTTCTTGGGCATAAACTAACATAAACTAGCATTGACAAAACCCAACCGAGCCCAACTTTTCTCAAATATCATTAAAGTTGTTTAAAGAAGTCCCTTCTTTCCAACCATAGCTGAAGTCTCCTCAAGGTATGTAGCCTTGAATGAGTCGAAATCTCCACTGGATCCAGCAGCCTCATATGCCAATCGGGCGGCGGCATCATAGTCAACCGACCAAAGCTCGATTGAAGAGGCAGCGGCGGCAGGTGCAGCAGCAACAGGAGCAGCAGCAGCAACTGGTTGTTCTTCTGGGGTGTCATCCTCTGAATCATCGACTCCGGCACCATCATCTTCAAGGCTCTCCATGATGACCTTGAGGGTCAATTCGATATCTTCCTCGGCCGACTTGGCGGCACCAGCGGCAGCAGAGAGGGATGTGGTCACAACTGGACGGGCCATGGAGGGCGCGAATGCAGCAGCTGGCACAGCAGCGAGGATGGAGGCAAGAACGATCTTCATTTTGGTAGTGCGGGGGTATGATAGGGGTTGAATTATGAAGTTCAAGGGCGGATGCCATGGAGGATGACGTACCAACTACCGGAGCGTCAATCTTGACAGTTCTGTAGCGCCTCTGATGATGATACAGTTAATGTCATAGATATAGAAGAGGGCTTCCCCCCTCCCCGACAAGAGGCAGCGCCTTCGGCCTTTTTCTTTTTGCTTCGACAATGATGGAGTTTTATGCAATCACCTTTAGTATCTACATAATAAATAATAAACTACCACCATGTTTGGTTCCTCTCTTGCCATCGGAAATGACATCCTCGACATTGGATCGTCAAAATTTGACCGTCGTAATGACGAGCGTGCCATTGGATCAGGCGCAATGATGCCCCCAAGCTTGACATTGGGAGACCCCGGCCAATTCGAAATTCCCAACGTTGCGGATGTAAGTTTAGAGATTTTGCATTACTATTTCAAAATACTGTGCCTTGATTATTAGTTATGTTCCATACAACGCGTCGCTCATATTTCACTCATCTCCACGCTATCATTCTTCTCTTACCAACACTGCCAACAAACTTTTAGCCCGCCCACTTCTGCAGAAATAATTTCGCCTCTGCCTGTGGCAACAGCGATCAAGGTCAATCAGTCAAATTCGCCAAGGGAACAACCACCCTCGCTTTCAAATTCGACGGGGGAATTATCGTATCTGTCGACTCCAGGTCTACAATGGGAGCCTACATCGCTTCAGGAACTGTCAAAAAGGTTATTGAAATCAATCCTTTCCTCCTCGGAACCATGGCCGGCGGTGCCGCTGACTGCTCCTTTTGGGAACGTAATTTAGGTATGCAATGTCGCATGTATGAATTGAGGAATAAGAAGCGCATTACTGTCGCTGCTGCGTCAAAATTGTTGGCAAATACAATGAGTTCGTACCGTGGGTATGGTTTGAGTATGGGTACCATGATTACTGGATGGGATGAAACTGGTCCACAGCTTTACTATGTTGATGATGATGGAACTCGTCTTCACGGCCGATACTTTTCTGTGGGATCTGGTTCCACTTATGCCTATGGTGTGCTGGATACGTATTATAGACCTGATTTGACTGTTGAAGAGGCAATTGATTTGGGTAAGCGTGCAATTTACCATGCCTGTCATCGTGATGCTATGAGTGGAAGTATCAACAATTTGTATCATGTAACTAAGGATGGATGGGTGAAGATTCATGCCATTGATGTCAATGACATGCACTATGAGTATTTGGAGGAGAAGAAGAACGCCATGTCGTCGTAGAGACTCCAGATAGAGTCACAGTTTTTTGATATGTTCCAGTATAACTATTAAAAGAACCTCCCTTTGATTTACAGCAACCAACCTGTCTAACCAATGAGCATTGAGAGGAAAAGAACAGCATATCAAAGTATTATCTTTGTTCAACCTGAATGCAAGCAAGAAGTGTCTTCATCAAAATCTTTCTTCTCTTCTCTTCACTCTTCATGGTCTCCGCAACTTTTTAGCACCGCCCGCCTCGAGATGAGTTCAATGACCGATTGCGATGAGAAGATATTATTTAACCGCCCCTAATACACTCTGGAAATAGATAGGAGTAATGGTCGAATAGTAATAGACATCTGGCAGCATCATAATCACTGTGTATTGATATTATTGAGGGAGAGCGCTCAGCAGGCCAACATGTCTTATGCAGACGCTCCATTCCAGGAGGCCTATGAGCCCCAAGGCCAAAACAATAGCATGACTATTGATGAAATGCGTATCCTCCACCGCACTGCCCTAGCAGAAGCAGAATCGAAACGTACCGAGCTGCGTCTCGTTCTAGCCAGTAGGTATCGTGAGCTGGTGGGGTCGTCGGATGAAGTCATTAGTATGAAAGAAAGAGCCGAGGAACTCAACGCTTTAGTGGTTGCGTTGCCAGAGTTGGTCGAAAGGGTTGTTCAAAGTGCAGATGCCTCCGATGCAGGGGGCTCAACCGAAACACTTCCCACAGATGAATCACTATCCAAAGTAGGAGGTAAAGACGAAGAAGAGTCAAGTTTGGTAGCTGTGCGTAGTGAGCTCTCACGGCTACCACGCGATATTCACAGATGCTTGGATGATAAAAATGTTCATGGGGCGGCCGCAGCGCTGATTTCTCTGTTCGAAGTTATATCATCACGGTCAAAGTCATATCCACTCGCCAATCTACTCTCTGGGAGTAAACAAATTCCGGACAACATTGCAAATAGCCCCTTACTCGAAACACAAATGAGAATGGTTTATCTTCACGTGCAAACCCTCCCCACACGTGTCGAAAAGTTAGCTCGCAGAGTACTTTTACAGTCCGCAGCGAAGCATGGTGGGGCACGAGGCACAGCAGCGGCGTTGTCCGCGTTAGACTTATTGGACGTGGGCAGCCAAAAGAATGCTGCACCTTCATCTGGTCCGTCACCGTATGCCTCTAGATCAACGAAACTGATTGATTTGTACTATGAATCAAAAGCTCAACTTCTCAACAAACTCTTGAATCGATTGACACTGCCGACTTCTGTTTCTGCGGCCGATGCAACAAGTGTCGCCAATGCGGCAGAATTCATACTGTCGAAGATAGTACTCATTTTACAATATGATGTCATTCTTCACCCTTACCAGATTTTTGTGCAAAGGAATTTTCCCGTCACCAACGCCAGTGAAAACGATGCCACTGAGGAAATGAAGGCAATAAACAACAAAATTGTCAATGATATTATGTCATCAATGCCTCGCTTTGACTCTGATTTGTTGAAGTCGAAAGCTTCTCGCTTCCTAGCAGCTCATTTGCCTCTGATTAGAACCAAAGTGAAGTCTGTTCTCATGATTATTGCTGGGACTACTGCATCAAAGTTGGGCCAGATTCGCCAATCGTTGTATGACAAAACTGATGGTATCGAATGCATGAATGCTCTCGATTCTAGTGGGGTTTGCTCATGGGACGAAGCTGTGAGTGGTATGGTAGATATCAGAGTAGTGAGCCACGGAACATCATTTGCTCCTGCAGTCGATAGTGGCAAGCTATCAATAGGCGACAATCAGGGAGTTGCTGCTTCAAATGGACACAATGGACAACAACTAGGATCATCACGTCGTTTTTCTCTGTGGGGGGCTCTGTTCTCAAACACATTTTCATCCCTTGTTCACTCTCTCCTCACTACGTCTTTTCACTCGGTGCACGCTCGTGTCGTGTCAACGCTGCGAACATCACTCGCCCGCGCTCCTCCATTTGAGTACATGCTTCCTCACGAAGCACACAGAAATGCATTGCGTATTGCTACCGATTTAGATGCGTCTCTGCGAAAAGTTAGTGACGATGCACACGAATTGCTGGTTCACGCTGAAGAGCGTGAAGAGAGTGAACGAAGACTGCGGCAAAGTTTGTACGTGCAGACATGCGAGATTATGGGTAGACTATTGAATGAACTTCGAAGAATGTTGTTAGTGAAGCAGAAGGAGGAGGATGCGATAAAAGAGCTGATTGTTGGACGATTGTGCCATTTACTGAAGTTCCGCCTTGCGTCTCTGCCGAATCTGTTGGATCCAAAGTCCTCCCCGGCAGTGCTTGCCGGGCTGGGCGGAGGGAAAAGCACTGGCATGATTTCGCTTATGGAATTAAGTAGCTCATTTGATCTAGCAGACGATGATGACGATGGCCTCATCAGTATCGAAGAAGCAATGGAAGCGATGGAATCAGCTTTTTCTGGAACGCATTTTGACGGAGCAGAGATGGTCAGAGACACATTACTTTTATCAACTTCACAAAGTGGTGCAGGGGATACGGCAAGTGGCGTCTCAAACAGGACGAATGGGTCATTTGCCCCAAATAAACACAGTTCAGCACCCCAGAATGTAACATTGGCTGAGTTGGCTCTCCTGTCTGCAAAGGGACTCAGGCATGATGCATCTGGACCGCAAAGTGCGCTTGGAACTGTGCAATCTTCACTGGATGAAATAGTCACTAGATGCTTCAAAGGTTGGGCACAAGCAGCGTTGTCTCCTCCACTCAAATCGTTTAGAACTAAGTTACGGGAGACCATTGAAGTCTCCTCCACCGTCTCCGATATTGAGTGGAGACGGATGAATGGACTGATTGAGAAAGATGATGACGATTTACTGAAAGAGATTCACGACCCAGCGACCATTAATGACGATCTGACGCAAAGGCAGAAGATTGTTGTTGGTCACTTGTCTCCTCACTTTCTGTCTTACCTGCTCGCGGTTGCAGCTGTATTAAATCGAAGTATTTGTCCGGCGGATTCTCTTCCTCCAGTTCCATCTTTGGACTATGCAAAAGCCCTTGGCATCTGTTTTTCAGAAAAAGAAGAAACTGTGAATATGATGGTGACGATAAGAGGTTCGTTGCTTGGAGAGGCTGTGTCATCCATATCGCAGTCGCTAAAAGAAGAGGTCTGCGACATTCATGGCGGTGCAGACAAGGAGCTCTTAAAGCAATGTTCACCATCGTCTCTCATCCAATTGTTGATGGATGTCAAGTTTGTCAATCGATGCTTCTTTGAACGAAATCAGAATGGATTTTTGTCAACGAGTGACTTTGTTGATGATTCACGAGGAGTCATGACAAACTTGACACAAGGACTTTCTGATTCCGTCAACGCGGCTGTTGAAGACGGATTATCTATTGACAGGGCAATATCAGAAAGGCATTCTCAGGTGTTTGTATCTTGTGGGCTATTTTTATCATCAATATTTGGAGAGGATGACCGTGACAAACATTCTTCTCTTAGCGATTCTGTGTCCAATGGTATTGGAGGAACATCTCTGTTGTTGTCTTCCTCATTGGTCACAAATCCACTTGCTTCTTCAAGAAGGTTTACCCTCCTTCCAATCCAGGCTGAAAAATCTCTCACAGAATTGCAACTTCGTGGCAGGTATGGCAAAAAGGTTCGTGAAGAGAAAGAAAGTAAAGATGTTTCAAGTGGAAATGCTTTGGGAACCGGCTTTGGTTTCCTCAGCTCAATGCTTAGTACCAAGACTAGATAATAAAGAAGTAACCATGTCTGTAAGAAGTGTCATTAAATACACTACACCATTTTAGTAACAAGATCAAGCCAAGCTACTTTCTCCAGCTGCCCTGAGGTTGTCTATGTCATTGATACCTAAAGTTTTACCGCTCCCACTGAGAGCTGGTTCCTTAGATGAAGACTGACCAGTTCGTGGTACTATTTCTGTGACGAGCATTCTGCTCGAATCCGAATTGTAAAGCTCGTCCCAAAATTCAAGAATGTCGTCTTTACTGATGTCTAGCAGTGCAGCGACCTCGGCTTGCAGACGGTCAAACTGAAACCTCCCAGTGGCTATTTCTGACCAATTCCGAGTAACCTCAACTGCAAGCTGCTTGTCAGGTTCGAGCCTTTTGTCCACCAAGCCCTTGACATACAGCTCGATGTCAACCGAATTCAGAGGCAATATCAATTTGTCACGTACAGTATCCAAAAATTTCAATATTGACGATGTCAGTTTCTCTGCAGGGGCAACATTCGACTGCACAATAGCTGCTAAGAACCTGCTTTGGTCCACGCCTTTAACGCCTGACGAAACAATGTATCCCAACTGCTGCTTCGTTCTCAGCTCATTGAAGAGAGGCTCTTCGATGATGGCGCTGATAATTTCTATAAGAACGTGAGCCTTTTCGCTTGTCTGAAGGCACTGCAGTGTGATTTGAGATGCCGCGTTCTTATTGGATGGATTCGGCTCTGAAATCGACAATCTCGTAACAGCTCTGTCAGAGCCCCTTGCCGGAAGAGGCAAAGCCTTGAGTCTCTTTGGATATTGCTCAGGCGTAATAGTCTTGAAAGCTA
>Ga0209652_1002911_pt1 | contig 12911 bp, 12 predicted proteins | sample SaaInl74LU_5_DNA_FD_184641 | JGI IMG/M metagenome (GOLD analysis project Ga0209652, IMG submission 184641) | Marine microbial communities from expanding oxygen minimum zones in the Saanich Inlet - ESP_74LU_5_DNA (SPAdes) (version 2) | ecosystem: Environmental > Aquatic > Marine > Intertidal zone...
CTTCAAACTTTATAACGACACCTATGGACACCCCGCCGGTGACCTCGTGCTGCAAAATATTGCCGAGATATTGATGTCGGTAACCGGTCGCGCGGGGGAAATGGCGGCGCGGATGGGTGGCGAAGAGTTTTTGCTGATATTGCCGGGGTCGACGGCGAGCGATGCGCACAGCACCGCTGAAATGGTGCGAGAACGTTTGGCGATGAAGGCGATCACACATGCGGCATCGCCGACTGCGCCTGTGGTAACCATGAGTCAGGGCCTCGTCGCCTGTGTGCCGCGCATGGACACCCATGCAGAAACCTTGATCGCGGCGGCCGACCAGGCACTCTATGAGAGTAAAAATCACGGCCGCAACTTGATTACCTTGTCCGGTTTTAGCCCTTAATCGCCGATACCTGAGAACTGCTTGCGCAATTCTAACAGCCGTCGGCGCTGTTGTTTGTCGGGTTTGTTGGCCGGTCTTGCTGTGGCACCCGCCGCTTTTCGTGCCATGGCTGCCTGTTCTCGTTTTGCGATGCTCGCCGGGCTTTCTTCATAGAGCGTCTGTGCCTGTGGCGCGCCCCCTCGGCGATCGCTCAATACTTTGACGATGACCACCTTGTCGTCGTAGCCCTGCCGAATAGTGAGTTCGTCGCCGACGGATATCTCCTTGGAGACCTTGATGCGATTGCCGCCAAGATGCACCTTGCCGCCCTCAATGGCCGCCTTGGCCAGGGAGCGGGTCTTGAAGAATCGCGCCGCCCATAGCCATTTGTCGATGCGCAGCTTGGTGGTCGCCAAGTCAATCGTCATGCAGAGGGAGTCCTTGGTCAATCTCATCAAAGTGATGAATCGCGGGGTAGCGGGTCGTTGCTCGGATTGGGCCCTGGCTGTCGGGTTGGCGCAGGGTGACTAAATGCGCAATGCCAAAGGTCTCTGCGGCCACCAATACGGCCTCCGAATCGTCGATAAAGAGTGTCGTTGTCCTATCAAATGGCACCTGCTGTTGCAGCGCGCGCCAAAATTGTTGTGATTCTTTGGGGGCGCCCAAATCATGAGAGCTGATTAGCGCATCAAACCACGGTGCCAGTGCGGCTCGCTCTAGCTTAATCGCCAGTGTTTCGGGGTGCGCGTTGGTAATTAAAATGACTTTGCAGTGGCTGGCATGCAGGCGCGTGAGAAATTGCTCCGCACGAGGTCGCCAAGCAATGCCGTCGGCAAGTTGACGTTTCAGTGCGGCGATATCAATGCCTAAGGTCGCTGACCAAAAGTCGATGCAATACCAGTTCAACTTGCCCTGTTCCTGCTCGAAGAGGGGGCTCAGCTGTTGTTTTGCCTGCGCCACTGTAAGACCGTGCAGGCCGGCGTAGGTTTCGGGTATCACTTCCATCCAGAAGTTATTATCAAAGCGCAAATCGAGCAGCGTGCCGTCCATGTCGAGCAGCACGGTATCGATTTTTTGCCAATTAATACTTCTGACCGACAAGCAATCTAGCACCTCTAAACTCATCGACAATGTTACCCTTCACCCATGTCTTACGTATCCTCGTCTGCCTCCAAATTAGAGGCCATTGTTAAACGCACGTCATCGACGGTTGATGTCGATGATTTTGTCGCCCGTTTGCTGGCGATTACGCGCGAAGCTGAGCGTGTCGTACTCGGCTACTATAACAACCTGCAGCATGAGGATGTTACTCATAAGGCAGATGATAGTCCGGTCACTGCCGCCGACCACGCTTCGCACGATCTGCTGTTCGCGGCGCTACAGGCCCTGACACCCGACATTCCGATGTTGTCTGAAGAGTCTAGCGCAGCGGATATTGCCGCCCGGCTGAGCTGGCCGGTAGTGTGGATGGTCGACCCCCTGGACGGCACAAAAGAATTCATAGCCAGTACCGGCGAGTTCACCATCAACATTGCCCTGGTGAGCGAGGGCCGGCCGCTGCTTGGGCTGCTGGCGCGGCCCACCACAGGTGAGGTTTTTGTCGGCATACCCGGTATCGGTGCCTGGTGTTATCGGCAAGAGGCTGATGCCCAGGAGGTGCGAACGGTATTGCGAACAAGGCCCATCGACAGCGAAGTGCCGGTCACGATTCTGGCCAGTAGTCGCCACAGTCCGACGCGAGTCGAGGCGGTGATGCAGGCCCTGTCGGATCTAGCGTCGGGAGTTGAGCGCAGCGACGCGGGCAGTGCACTCAAGTTCTCGGCCTTGGCGGCGGGCAATGCAGATGTTTATCCGCGCACGTCACCCTGTTACGAATGGGATGTGGCCGCAGGCGATGCCTTAGTTGAGGCTGCCGGGGGCTGCGTGCTCGGTTTGGACGGCGAGCCACTGCGTTATAACCAGCGCGACACACTGCTGGCGCCGCGTTTTATTGCCCAGGCAGACCCCAGCGTCAATTATCTTGATAAGCTTCGCGCTCAATTGCACGCCAGCGCTTGCCAGCATTAGCGTGCTGCGGTTAGATTCCGTTAGCAAATTCTAAGGTTGCGCTCATGACTCAAATGTCCGGTAACGGTGGCGATGCTGCCAATGAGGTACTCACACCGGCCATGCGGCTGATGGCGCTGCAGTCTCGCCACAAAGCGCTAGACCTAAAAATTGCTGATTTGCAGGCGCTGCCCTATCAAAACCAGCTACTGATGCAGCGTCTTAAAAAAGAAAAGCTGCGCCTCAAAGACGAAATTGAGCGCCTCAAAGACGACCTTATTCCCGACCTCAACGCGTGATTCGCGGCCAGCTACCTTCCAGTTTTAGCAATGTCTCTTTCGCTGCTAGGCCGCCGGCAAAGCCCGTCAATTGGCCGTTGCTGGCAATGACGCGGTGGCACGGTGTAATGATCGACAGCGGATTTTTGCCGATGGCTGCGCCCACTGCTCGCGCGGCGCTGGGTCTGCCAATCGCACTGGCAATATCTCGATAGCTTTGGGTGTCACCGTACGCAATACGCCCCAGCGCCGCCCAAACAGTTTTCTGAAAAGCCGTGCCTTGCGGTGCGAGCGGCACACTAAACTGTTTCAAGGTGCCGCGAAAATACGCGTTGAGCTCTTTAATGGCAGTGTTGATGAGTGTATCTGAGCGCTCTGCGACCGAGGCGGTGGCTGGTGTTGACGCCGCTTGGCAGGGCCATAGGATGGCCTGTAGCGCATCGCCCTCTGCCACCAGGGTTAAGCGCCCGAGCGAGCAGTCAACGAAGGCCACTCGGGTCTGCCTGGTGTGGTGCCCGTCCAGCGTTATACTCATTCAGCAATTGGCCAGCTGTCATCCACTGAGCCCGCCACCAAGTCGGCGGCGTGGGCCGCAAAACCCGCACCCGCTTGGCCGTACAGGTTAAATGCGGAGATACCTTGGGCATGCATTTCTTCGGCATGTTCTGCGTGTCTGACAACAGCCGCTAGTGCGCCCTCATAGCCCATCGACCGCAGTAGCTGTGCCACCAACATGTTCTCGGGGTGATTGGTGAGTGCCAGCATGACCAGCTGAACTTCCTTTAGGTCAACGCGCTGCCAAAAATCCGGATCCGAGGCGTCCGCGCAAACCACGCGACGCTGTTCAGCACGATGCGCCTCGACACGGGCGTCGGTGCTTTCGACGCCGAGTACTTGGCTGCCAAAGCGCGGCGCCAGCGACTCGTAGGCGCCGGTGCCCACACGGCCCATACCTAGGATTACGATTTTGACGTCATTGGTCGGTTCGTAACTGTCGAGCAGCTTGTCAGACCTAAAGCTGAGTAGCTTGTCCCTGTGCCGCTGGTAGAAGCCGTGCGCAGCCCCGGTGATGGGTGCGGCCACCACAAAACTGACGGCAATGCCGATCGATAGAGCGGCGGTCCACTGCGGGTCGACCCAGTGTGCCGTTGCTGCCACCGCAATAACGATCAAGCCAAATTCGCTGTGATTTCCCAGTGAGCCGGCGGCAAGCACCGCGGTACGGGGGCTGGTATGAAAGCGGGTCATCAACCAAAAATATAGCGGTGGTTTGAATACGGCGCCAAGACCGATCAGTACGGCAATCACCACAAGGGTCATCGACGGCCAGCCGGCCAGCCCGATAGATAAAAAGAAGCCGATTAAAAATAAGTCTTTGAGCTGCATCAGATTGCCGGCCATGGCCTTTGACTTGGGGTGCCCAGCCAGCACCGCGCCGACGAGTAGGGCGCCGAGATCCCCTTTGACGCCCACCGCATCTGACACTTGTGCAGAGCCGATCGCCAGGGTGAGTCCGCAAAGTGTCAGTAATTCGCCGTAGCCAACAATTTTGAGCACTCGTAAAATCAACGGCCTGAGTGGAATGATGAGGAGTAAGAGGAGGGCTTCTATGTGCGGTACTTTGCCCGCGCTAATCGCCAGAAAGCCCACGGCGACGAGGTCTTGCACAATCAAGATGCCAATGGCTAAAGCGGCGTGGCCAGAGCTTGATTCGCCGCGCTCTTGCATGGTTTGAATCACAAATACAGTGCTTGAAAACGTCAGCGCAAAGGCCACGATGGCAATGCCTGCTAGGTCCAAGCCGACGCCGGGGATCAGTAGATTGAGTACGTAAATAACCAAAAAGACCAAGGTTTGTGTCGCTAACATGTGGGCAATGGTGGTGCCCCAAACCTGCGTTTCTAACAGCTTTTTAGGTTCTAATTTGAGTCCGATGGTAAATAGCATCAAGGTGATGCCAAGTTCTGAGAGGGTGGCGAGTAAGGGTCCGGGTTCTAGCTTGAGTTCGTGTAAGACAAAGCCGGCTGCTAGGTAGCCAATCAGTGCCGGAAATCCAGCAGCGCGGCTCGCAATGCCGCACAGCAAGGCAATCAAAATGAGTAGTGGATCAATTCCAAACAAAGATCAGTCCTCTGCAGACACTGCTGATTGCAGTAATAATGCGATGAGCGCAAAGCCTAGCAGCGACAGCTCCACCCAGGATATCGGCGACATAGTGCTCGACATCCCGACCAGGTCAATCAAACTGCCCGCACAAATCAAGCACGCCAGAATCAGACTCAATCGTGCGCTACCCATGAGCCCTAGCGCAATCAACAATAAAATCACGCCGCGCCCAGCATCGAGCAGTGTGTCAATTGCCAGCGGCGCTAGCCAAAGATGGCCGATATGCATCACCCCTGCCGCCAGCGCCAAGAGCATGGCCAACAACTGGCTCAGCGCAGACCAATAGGTCAAGCGTTGCTCGCGGGCCGTCGCCTTAGGTGGCTGAGCTTTTGATATACGCCACCAGCGGTGCGCTCGCCGCGTAATTCGAATATGCTCCTGTTTCTTATACATTGCGTGCACTCGATTCGCTGGACGCGCCTTGTATTAAGTACGCTTTTGCCTCACCGCCATTTAACCAGATAACAAGGCCCTGCCCAATCTTCGGTGAATTGTTGTAGACGTTTAGAGATAGAGTACGTGATAACCACATATCCATTATTAAAAATCCTAGCCGACGGCCAGGTACACGAGGCTGCGACGTTGCGACAGGCGTTAGACGAGATCGGTTGTAACCTCGTGGAGCAATTGGCATTGATTGAATCGATGCGCTTAAGTGTGATCAAGTCACAGCACGGCTATCGGCTAGAAGTGCCTCTGGATTTACTCGATGAGGGCGTTTTACGCAAATCCTTAGGTGCCGCTGCAGATCATGTTAACGCCCTGGAAATCACCCTGAGCTGCGATTCGACCAACCAAGTGCTCATCGATCGGTCGCGGAATTTTCGTATTCACGGTACGGCGCTTTTTGCCGAGCAGCAGACACAGGGTCGAGGCAGGCTGGGTCGCGCGTGGGTGAGCCCGTTTGGCCACAATATTTATTTGTCGCTGGGTTGGCATTTTGCGGGCGGCGCTCGTGCATTACAGGGGCTTAGCTTAGCCGTCGGCGTTGCGGTGGCAGATGCCATCAAGGTCTGCGCGGGTTTAGACACAGAGCTAAAGTGGCCGAATGATATTTATATAGATGGCAAAAAATGTGGCGGTATCCTGATCGATATGGCCGGAGAGCCCGCAGGGGACACGCCGGTCGTTATTGGTGTTGGCCTGAACGTGGGCATGCCAGTTGATCAGGCCAAGGACATTGATCAGCCCTGGTGCGATATTCGCGCCGTTGCCCCAAAGCCGGTGTCACGTAGCGAGTTAGCTGGCCGACTGCTAGCCGAGCTTGTTATGTTGGCAAAGGATTACGAGCACACGGGTTTTATGCCTTGGCACGCGCGCTGGAGTGAGCGCGATTATTTGTTGGGTAGGCCTGTCGTTATCGATAGTCTCGTTAAGCTCGAGGGTGTCGGTGCAGGTATTAATGAAGAGGGTGCCTTGCTGGTTCGCACTTCGGCGGGTTTAGAGGCGGTGTTTGGTGGCGAGGCTACGCTGCGTAAAAGTGAGCGGTCGTGAATCCATTATTTGTAGATATTGGCAATACCGCGATTAAGTGGTGCGAAGAGATCGATGGCGTTGTGAGCGCTGTAACGCGCTGCGGCCGCTCTCCAGACGCCTTAGTCGATTCGCTGGCGGGTAGGGCTGCGAACATTTCACAGGTCGTCATTGCCAGTGTGGCAGGGCAGCAGTTTGAGCAGCAGCTCACCGCGGCGCTAAACAGGGTGACAACGGCCAGTATTGCCTTTGTCCGGTCCGAGGCGGCAACAGGGCCACTGCGCAACAGCTATGCCGAACCCGAACGCATGGGTGCCGACCGCTGGCTCGCGATGCTCGGTGCCTTTGAGCCCGGCGCTGGGCCCGTTTGCGTGGTGGACGCGGGTACGGCGATTACTATCGATCTCGTTAACGCCTCTGGCGGTCATCAGGGAGGGTATATATTACCCGGCATTGGCATGATGACTACGTCGCTTTTATCGAATACCGATCGCATTCGTTTTTCCGAGAGCGCGCCGACGACACTATTGCCGGGTCAGTCGACTGCGGCTTGTGTCACGGCGGGCGTTTGGGCTGCCGGGTTTGGTGCTATTGCGCAAATTGTGATGAAATATCCAGCGCACCGCGTAATGGTAACCGGTGGTGATGGGCCTGCGCTGATGGCGTTAGGTCTTGATGGGGAGCCATGCCCCCATTTGGTTTTTGATGGCTTGCGTAAATGGTTGTCTTTGCGCTTGACCTGAGAGGCGTATCCGTGGATCATTCGCGCCTCTTCGATTTTGGATTGTCCGCAACGACATTCCGCACACGCTTAGCTGGCGTAGCTCAGTAGGTAGAGCAGCTGATTTGTAATCAGCCGGTCGGGGGTTCGATTCCTCTCGCCAGCTCCATTTTTGTCGCTCCTCGAGCGTAGTGTTTCCGCGTTGGGCGATATTGCTTCGATACCGCGATCGCGGGTCTTGCGCACGGATTTTATTGTCCGAAGGCCGGGTATTATCAAGCGCGAAATAAAACGGGCCACGCGATGAGCGGCCCGTGGAAGTTAATGCGCTGTCGGCTGCTCAGCGTCTAATCAGGCGATGGCTACCAGTTCAATATCAAAAGTCAGCGCTTTGTCTGCCAAAGGATGATTGGCGTCTACGGTAATTGTGTCGTCGGTGACTTCGGTAATCACCAGGTCCATGATCTGTCCGTCGGGGCTTTGGCTTTGCAGTGGCATACCGACTTCGGGTGTTAGACCTTCGGGTAGTGCACCGCGCGGTACTTCTTGGATCAAGTGGTCTTGTTTGGTGCCGTAAGCCTCTTCAGGTTCGATGGTAAAAGACTTGCTCTCGCCAACCGTCATGCCCTGTACGGCACTGTCAAAGCCCGGAATAACCATGCCGCCGCCAACGGCAAATTCCAGTGGGTCGCGACCAACGGAAGAGTCGAACTGGGTGCCGTCGTTCAAGGTGCCGGTGTAGTGAATTCGGACAGTATCGCCCGGTTTTGCCTGGCTCATCGTGAAACTCCTTTGGTTTAGATGATGATTGGGCCCGTTACCCTATCAAACAACCTTGGTGCCCGTCCAAAAAGCCGCGAGCCATGGCGAGGCAGCGCGGGTCAATGTGCCCGTGTTTAGCGGCTGTCTAGCGCGATGTTCGAGTGGAAGTGCTGCGCTGCGACGCCCTAGCGCGATGTTCGAGTGGAAGTGCTGCGCTGCGACGCCGCTGCCGAAGTTGTAAGTGCTGTTGCTGGGCTAGGATCGCCGCCGGGCATTAGCCTGTTGACGGTGGTTGTGTTTCTAGGATAGTCTAAAAAAAACCGTTCGGTTTGTTTTTTTATTTGCACCGACATCGCAATCACAATACAAAAATAATGTTTAATAAAAATCGCAGGGAGATCAAAATGTTAAATAAGTCTAAAATCCACCGTGGGTTGATGGCTGCCGCAGGGATAGCTGTGGCGCCGTTTGTCAGTGTTTCCCCAGTTTATGCGCAACAAGACACGATGAGGCTTGAGGAGGTCGTTGTGACAGCACGCAAGCGCAGCGAATCACTGCAAGATGTACCCGTGGCGGTGACTGCGCTGTCAGCGGGTCAGATCGAGCGCGGTATTATTACCAGTGTGGTCGACCTGAAGAAGCTGGCGCCAAACGTCGAGCTTATCGCGCAACCCTTCGCGGGCTCCGCGCTCAGTGCTTCAATCCGCGGCGTGGGCCTTGATGATCTTGAAAAGACTTTTGAGCCGACCGTAGCAGTGTCGATCGATGGTGTGTTTTTAGCCTCGACAGCCGGCGCTAACGTGGATTTATTTGATATCCAGTCCGTTGAGGTACTGAGGGGCCCCCAGGGCACGCTCTTTGGCCGCAATACCATTGGCGGCGTCATTAATATTAATAGAACCAAGCCCACAAAGGAGTTCGGCTTAAAGCTGCAGGCGAATTTCGACGAGTACAATCGTGAAGACCTGCAAGCGATGGTCAATATGCCCCTCGGCGAGCGCGGCGGTTTGAAAATTGCGACGCGTTCACTCAATAGCGACGCGTTTACCGACAACGTGACGCGGGGAGAAAATCCAGATAACCGTGATCTTGTCAGCAGCACAGTGTCAGTGCTCTACGATTTTACTGACAACTTTAGTGCCCAGTTCACTTGGGATAACTACAACGACAACACGCGCTTGGTAGATCAGTTGAATATCAGTGTGCCGCCCTACAATTCACTAGGTGCTTTTGGTGGCGCTGCCAACTCCGGTAATCTATCGGCGGCAAACGACTATACAACGACCTATTCCGCCGGCAAGTTTATGAGCATGATTCAGGGCAATAACTATGCCCTGACGCTCAATGGCTCCGTGGGCAACCACGATATCAAGTTCATTACCTCGAAAATGGAAACCAAAGAGGAAATGGATATCTGCTCATGGGGCGCGCCAGGCGGCCTGTTCCCATTTGGTACCGGCACAAATGCAAACCCTACTGGGCCTTGCTTCTTCCCCGTATTGCGCCAGCAGGAGTTCGAGCAAGCGTCGACGGAACTCACCGTGTCATCTAACTTCGACGGTCGGCTCAACTATGTGGCGGGCGTGTATATGATGACCTCGAAGGCGCCGTTTAGCACCGGTCCTGTGCAGGTGATCGAGTCACAGCAAGATCTAGATGCGCGCGCGGTCTATGGTGAGGTTATTTGGGATATTACTGATAACTGGGGTCTCACCGCGGGCGCGCGCTACACCGAGGAAGAAAAAGATTTCTCGATCACAGCGGCAGCATTCCCAAATGGCGACGACTTCCGCTTCAAAGACGATGAAATAACCTATCGTCTTATTTTAGAGCGCAAGCTCGATTTCGGTATGGCCTATGCGTCCTACTCGACCGGTTTTCGTTCAGGTGGCTTCAACTCGCGTGGTACTACCGAAAATACAGTAGGCCCATACGACTCCGAGATGGTAAAAACATTTGAAGTAGGTGTTCGCTCTGAGTTTATGGATGATCGCGTCACTTTGAACGTGACCTATTTCAACTCTGTCTATGAAGACAAGCAGGAGGCCGTTGTTACCGCGGGTGATGGCAGCTTCATTTACGAAGGTCAGCCTGAAGATTGTGGCGGCCCAACATGTACCTTTGTCTTCAACGCCGGCGAAGTCGAAAACAGCGGTATTGAAATTGAAGCCATGGCCCGCGCTACGGATAATCTGACTCTGCGCCTTGCGCTGGGAACACTGGATTCAAGCTACAGTAAGTTTGACTATGCGGGTTATGGTGATATTTCAGACATCGCTCAAGTGACCTGGGCGCCCGAGGTGACCGCAGCGCTTGGCGCTGAATACCTGACCAATATGATGGGTGGTGAAGTGGCGTTCAACGCCAACTTTAAATACACCGATGATTCTTGGGGGCGCACCGATTGGACGCAATACTCGCTTGCCGCGCCTGAAGATCGCCCCAACATGTTGGTTGAGAGCTATGAAGTGCTGGATTTGTCTGCCACCTACACCGCCGATTTGGGTAAGGGTAGAGTCATGGTGCGGGTTTATGGCACCGATGTTCTCGAAGACGGTGGCCGCATAGCGCGTCCGTTTGATGCGGGTGCTTTCGCGTTTGCCGACATCGTACCGCGCCGTACTTTGGGCATGACGGTTGGCTATGAGTTTTAAAGGATAGCCACTGTGAGTAGCGACAAAAAACCACGCTTGCGTGGTTTTTTGTCGCTGATAAGCACCTAAATTACCTACCACCGCGGGAGTTGATGAGTGAAAGTGTTAGCCGAAAATCGTTCAATCGTCCTTGCTAAGCGTCCAGATGGGGCGCCTAAAGTGACTGATTTTGCGCTGCAAACATCCGACAATTTACCGCTCGAAGCGGGGCAGTTCCGCTGCCGTAATCACTATGTCTCGTTGGATGCGGGTTTTCGCAATTGGATGAATGAAAATTCGGGCGATGACATTCTGCCCGCGATGGCGTTAGGCAGCCCTGTGATGGGGCTCGTCTTAGGCGAGGTCATTGAGAGTCGTCACCCCGATTACACGGCAGGCGATAAGTTGATGGCGCGCTTCGCTTGGCAGGAGTACTCGGTCAGTGATGGCAGCGACTTTATTGCACGATTGCCGGCGCATTTAGCATTTCCGCCGAGTGCTTACATGGGTGTCTTGGGAGATACCGGCATGTCGGCCTATTTTGGCATGACCGATATCGGTCACCCGGGGCCCGGTGATTGCGTGCTGATTAGCGGCGCTGGCGGGGCAGTGGGCTCGATAGCGGGTCAGCTGGCTAAAATTCAGGGCGCCTATGTGGTCGGCATCGTCGGCTCGCAGGCCAAGGCTGATTGGATAACCACGCAATTGGGTTATGACGCTGCAGTGATCCGGCGCCAAGGGGAACCGCTGCTGGCGTCTATTCTTGAGCGCTGTCCCAATGGCGTAGACCTGTTTTTTGACAATGTAGGCGGCTCTGTACTCGAAGCGGCGATTGCCGCGATGAATCCCCACGGACGTCTTGTGCTGTGTGGTGCGATATCCGGATATGGTTCTGACGAGCCACTCCCGGGACCGTCCAACATGTTTGATGTGGTGACTAAAGAGTTGAAGATTCAGGGTTTTATGACACACCTGCGTCACGATCGTTATGGCGAAGCCATGGCTGCACTCGGTGGTTATTTATCGCAAGGTAAAATTAAGTCGCCTGAACACATGTTGTACGGCATCGAGCGTGTGCCTCAGGCCTTTGCTGATCTATTCGCGGGGCGCAATTTCGGCAAAACCATCGTCAACTTGATTGATCAACCGCTGTGAGCAGTGCGCCTCGCTGATAGCGAATATGCGCTGATCAATGGCCATGCACGTTGCCGCCTCCGATCGGACTGTGGCGCGTTGTTGGTTGACGAAACCAGAAGACCTTAGATCTGCGCACTACGCTGATCACTGGCGCGTTGAAACGGTAATTTGAGTGCTACAGGACAACACCTCAGTGGGTTGTCGTGTGACGAGCATTGGACAGCAAATAAGCAAGGGACGTTGAGAATGCAGGTTTCACTTACCCCGAGAATTAGCCGAGTTAGATCTTACGCGTGGCTGACAATAGCGGTATTGGCGGTTTTCTGGCCTGGCTACCAGGCAGCCGCTGAGAATGAGGAAATAGCCGCGACCGCCATGGTCGAGCACTCCAATGGGGCAATGCCTACGCCGCCGCAGCCGAACCAGTTATTCTGGGGCGATCTGCACGTTCACTCCAATTTGTCGTTTGATGCCTTTGCATTTGGGAACGAGACTGTCAGCTCAGAGAGCGCTTTTGCCTTTGCGCGTGGTGAGGCGATAACGACCGCCAGTGGTTTGACTGCGCAGCTCGATCGACCGCTCGATTTTTTACTCGTTTCAGATCACGCCGAATTTTTGGGTGTGATGCGGGGGTTGACCGCAAAAGACCCGTCTCTGCTCCAGGCGAAATTCGCCGCGCGGTGGTTAGGATGGCTCGAAGATGGCCAGTTACCCAAGTTGCTCGACGAATTCGTCGCCTCGATCGCTGGCGAAGGTAGTCCTGATTTAATCGTACCTGAGCAATTTGCGTTCAGCGTTTGGGAACACATCAATGATGTCGCTGAAGCCTTTAACGAACCGGGAGCTTTCACTGCATTTATTGGCTATGAATGGACCGCGATGGATGCGGGTAGGAATTTACACCGCAATGTGATTTTTCGCGATGGCGGGGCAACCGTTCGCCAGTTTGTACCTTTTTCTTCCACGGGCACCTCAGATCCAGAGGCGTTGTGGAACCACTTAGAGGCGTGGACAACACGTACCGGCGGCGAAGTGATGGCGATCCCGCATAACGGAAACTTGAGTGACGGCTTGATGTTTGCCGAGGAGCGCATGAACGGTGAGCCGATTGATGGTGACTATGTGTCGCGTCGTCTGCGCTGGGAGCCGGTCGTGGAGATGACCCAGGTTAAAGGTGACGCCGAGGCCCACCCACTGCTCTCTCCCGAGGATCCGTTTGCTGACTTCGAGAACTGGGATAAGACCAATATCGGCGGGACACCTAAGGATGCGTCAAAGCTCGTCGACATGTACTCCCACGAATACGTGCGACCGGTCTTGCAGGTGGG
>Ga0209652_1002922_pt1 | contig 12882 bp, 7 predicted proteins | sample SaaInl74LU_5_DNA_FD_184641 | JGI IMG/M metagenome (GOLD analysis project Ga0209652, IMG submission 184641) | Marine microbial communities from expanding oxygen minimum zones in the Saanich Inlet - ESP_74LU_5_DNA (SPAdes) (version 2) | ecosystem: Environmental > Aquatic > Marine > Intertidal zone ...
ACGCTTTGCGTTATACGGCCCGGGATGGCCTGTATGCTGTTTTTGCAGGAGCAAAAAACGCTCAGCGCTTCTACAAGGTGATCAACGACTCTTCAGTGGCTCGCAGTTCAAGATCATGAGAAACGATAATCACAAGCCGATCCCTCCAAACCCGACGCAGTTGTTCCATCAGCTCGCGCTGTAGCTCTAAATCCATTCCAGCAAAGGGCTCATCCAACAGAATTACCTCAGTCTGCTGCAGTAGCAAGCGCGCTAACCCCAGACGTTTAATTTCGCCGCCTGAGGGTTCCCATTCACCCTTGCCAATCCAGGTATCGAGGCCTTGAGGCAGCGCCTTAGCCCATTCGGCTAGCTGTACCGTCTCAAGTGCCTGCCTGAGTTGCTCGTCGCTGTGCTGGCCTTTGAGGTCGAGGTTATGCCGCAGCGTAGAGCGTAAAATCTGCACCTGTTGCGGCATGTAGCCCACACTCTCTGGACCCGTGCAGGTAAAGACTATGGATCCGGTCTCTGTATTTAGCTCACCCGCCAGTAGCCGCAATAGGCTAGTCTTGCCTCGACCGCTTTCGCCACCGAGCCAGTAGAGACCTGTGCGTTCTAGCGATAGACGGAGATTGGTGAGTACTTGGCCTGAGTGTGCACCATAGCTGAAGCTGAGGTTACTGATCTCTAAGCCGTTGTTCTGAGCTGTTGCAAACAGGCGATTATCACGCTGCGTTACGCTGAGATTTGAGAGCTTATCGAGGCGTGCGAGGGCGCGTTTGCCGAGCAGCAGATAGCCAAGCGCGCCATTTGCACCAGCCACCACTTCGTTAGTACCCAGCGCTAATAACAGCAGCATAAATACCAGCGCCCCATCTATCTGATCAGTTTGATACGCGTCGATAGCAAGACTCAGCGTCACTCCTATGAAGATCAGGCCGCTTAGCTGGGCGAGCAGTAGCATCAACTGCTGGCGCTTTAGTGCCGTCAGTTCGAACTGGTCTGCGTTGCGCGCTTCATCGCGAACCGTCTCGCCTTGGGCTGCAAGTTGTTGTGTAAGGGTTAGTAGCCTCAGGCTCGAGAACAGCGCGCTAGTTCGGCTCCACAAGTTGCTTCTACTCAGCTGCAGTTCGGTTTCAGGTGCTAACAGCGTGCGCGCGTACAGCCAAGGTATGCCGAGGATACTGATTAGCAGTAGCGGGATGGTGACTAGCGCCAAGGCCGGTACAAACAGTGCGCTAACCAGAACAAAACCCAGAGCCGAGAGCAGGGCTGTCATCGCGGGCACCAGCGCATGGAGGTGGATACCCTCGACGTTGGTGATGTCTTGCAACATCTGGCTTGCACTCTGATGGCGGTTCATCAATGCGCTAACGCCCTGTTGCGAAGCCAAACGATCAAAAATCTGTGTGCGCAGTTTGGCAATTAACCGGAAGGTGGTTTCATGATTGGCCAACCGCTCACCGTAGCGTCCGGCGGTGCGGGCTATTGATAGGCCGCGAACGATGGCACCCGGGGTGAAGAAGTTAAATGCGTGCGCTGCAGCGGCTGTAAGCCCCGCCAATGCTGCTGCACTGATAAACCAACCTGAGACTGCTAGCAGTGCGATACCGGCAAAAGCAGTGATCACGGATAGCGTAATGCCAACAAGCAGAACTGTGCGCTCCTCCATTAACAGCCGCCAGTAGACCTTATGCATGCTCAGCCACCTCCGCTGTATCTGCTTTCTGGGCCTTCTCCAGAGTCAGACGGTGCGTGAACTCAAACGACGAAGCACTGCGGTGACTTGCCATAATAAGCATGCCACCACGGTCAGTGTGGTACTTCAGGCTTTGCATAAAACGCTCCGCCGTCTCTTGATCGAGGTTAGCGATCGGCTCATCGAGTAACAGAAGTTTGGGCTGATGCAGCAGTGCTCGAGCAATAGCTAAACGCTGTATCTGGCCGCCTGATAGAAAGTCACCCGCATCAGAGATGAAGTAATCGAGTCCGACCTTGCGGATAACCTCCTCAAGCTGCGCCTGTTTGAGCGCACTCCAGAGGGCGTCGTCGGTAAATGTGCGCCCAAGTGTAAGGTTTTCACGCAGGGTGCCATAGACCAACTCAGCCTGTTGGCTGATATAACCCACCTGTTGCTGCCAACGGGCGTTATCGTAAGCGACTAAATTAGCACCATCCGTTTGGATAGTGCCGTCTAAAGGCAGTCGTAGTCCTGCTAGCGTATCAAGCAGGGTTGTTTTGCCCGTTCCTGAGGGGGCCTCGATCAGTAGCGATTCACCTGACTTCAGTGCAAAACTGACTGGCTGATGCACGGGTGAGTGGGTGCCACAACTGAGCTCAGTGCAGCGCAGCTCTGCTTTTAGCTCTGTGGCCGTGCTCTGCTCAGTATCAGGTAGCTCGTCTGAGAGTTGATCGAGGTGTTGCAGACGCTCGGCAAGCGCACGTGCATTAGACTTGGCGTGGTAGAGTGCGCCCAGCTTGCGTAGCGGCAGGTAGTACTCGGGCGCTAGCATCAACAGGAAGGCTCCCTGTGCGAAACTTATATCCGTGCTCCAAGCACCCAGTGAGTATTTGTCGAGGAAGAAGAGGCCCAGGTAAACCGCAATAAGAGCCACGCTTATTGCTGCGAAAAACTCCAACAGTGTGCCCGACAAAAATGCCAAGCGTAGAACTTTCATCGTGCTCTTTCTGAAGTTGTCTGATTGGGAGTAAAGTCTTTTAGATTCGATGCTTATACAGTTTTGTTGTTGTAATAGGTTCAGGTTCGCGAGGCGGTCCTCAAGTAGATGACCCAGACGATTTAGCGCTTCCAGATTTGCGCGCGACGCCGCTGCAGCACGTTTGCCTATCAGTACCATAAAGAGCGGAATCAGCGGTGTGGTTAGCAGCAGGAGCAGAGGCACAAGCCAGTTCACCGAGGCACTCGCGATCAGAATCAGCACCGGCGTGAAAACGGCCATCTTCTTTTGAATCTGGTAATCAGCGAAATAGTCTTTGAGCTTGTCGGTTTCCAGCGTTAGAAGGTTGGCCAGCTCTGAGGGTTTAAATCCAGGAAAGAGGCTGACACCCAGTTTGAAACAGCGATCGAGGATATGCTGGCGCAGTCTGTCACGCGCATAGACGCTGGAGCGCAGATTGATCAGATTTTGGAAATAGGAGGCCAGCGCTTTAACAAGAAGAGCAAGTAACAGCAGAGCAACGCTCGCGTTTAGGCCCAGACCTAGTGACGCCCCCTTGAGTGTGACACCGATAAGATTCGCGGTTCCCCACGCGAAGGCGATGGTCATCAGCGTCTGTACAACGCCGAGTGAGGTCGAAAACCGCAGCTCTGAACTACGCAGATGCTGGTCGAGTATCGCGGTAGGGTTGGGTTTACGTGCTCTGGCCAAGCGGTACTCTCTTGTTGGTTTGTAAACGAAATTAAGGGAGCCGAGGCTCCCTTGGGTAATACACTACGCCATCAAAGGCTGTCTCGGTCGGGTAATAGCGCTTGGCGCTACAACCCTCCTACAGTGAGCGGCATCGGGTACGTCAATCGTCTGCGCAACCGATCTCTTCGTCGAGATTCTCTAGCCACATAGCGTTGATAATACCGAAGCTGCAGGCCAAGAGCACGCCCAGTATCCAAGCGAAATACCACATAGTTCTCTCCCTCCGTTAATTAGTAGTTAGACAGGCTGTTCTGCTCGATGAACTCTGGCTCAATTCGGCGCCACATTTTGTAGTAGCCCCAGAAGGTGTAAGTCAGAATAATCGGCACGAATACCAGCGCTACCCAGAACATGATCTCGAGGGTTAGCTCACTCGAGGTGGCATCCCAGAGGGTAAGGGCGCTCGCTAGGTCGCTCGACGAAGGCATCACAAACGGGAAGAGTGTGAAGCCCGTCATCAGAATGATTGCAGCAATCGTCAGAGAGCTCAGTACGAAGGCGAAGCCGGACTTGCCAGCGCGTGCTACCAGACTGGTGAGCAGAGGCAGTGCCACTGAAGCCAGTACCAGCGCCCAGAGAATGGGGTAAGTGGTGTAGTTACCAAACCAGTTCTCCGTCTGTATTACAGTCTTGCTCAGCGGGTTCGATGCCGCATCGCCAATCACCTCAGAGCTAATCGCATAGCCTGAGATACCGAAGTAGAGCCAGGCGCCGGCAACCACCAGCAGTAGTGTCAGCACTGGGCCAAGTAGCGTAGCGACTGCCTGCGCACGCCACTGTACCTGTCCACCAGCACGCATCTGCAACCAGGTAGCGCCCTGCAGTGCCAGCATGGCTACGCTCGCCAGGCCACAGACAATCGCAAACGGATTGAGCAGTGCCCAAAAGGAGCCTGTGTAGATTGGGCGCGTGAACTCATCAAAGTGGAATGGCACACCGAGGAAGAGGTTGCCGAACGCCACGCCGAATACCAGCGATGGAACAAAGGAGCCAAGCGCTAGGGCGTAGTCCCAGTTAGTACGCCACTGCACCGAATCTTTCTTTGAGCGGTACTCAAAGCCGACTGGACGGAAGAAGAGGGCAAAGAGCACCAACAGCATCGCCCAGTAGAAACCGGAGAAGGCGGTGGCGTAAACCAGCGGCCAGGCCGCAAAGATGGCACCGCCAGCAGTGATCAGCCACACCTGGTTGCCGTCCCAGTGGGGACCGATGGTGTTGATAATCACACGACGCTCGGTATCGGTTTTACCCAGCACGGGAATCATCATTGCCGTGCCGAGGTCCATGCCGTCGGCGATGGCAAAGCCGATCAGCAGCACGCCAACCAGCAGCCACCAGATGAGGCGTAGGGATTCGTAATCAAACATAACTGTGCACCTCTCCTTGAGTTTGGGGCTTAGCGTCCTGTTCAAAGTGGTAACGGCCAGTCTGCAACGCGCTTGGGCCCTTGCGGATATATTTCACCATCAGGTAGACCTCAATCACGAGGAACAGCGTGTAGAGACCGATAAAGCCTGCAAGTGACATCCACAAGTCAGTCACTGTTAGGTGAGAGCTGGCGACGTAGGTGGGTAGAATCTCACCGATCGCCCAAGGCTGACGGCCAAACTCAGCGACGAACCAGCCCATCTCTGAGGCGATCCACGGAAGGGGCAGCGAGTACAGAGCAAAGTACTGCAACCAGCGGGTTTTGTGCTCTACGCGCTTGGTGGTGAACCAGAACGCCAGTACAAACAGCAGCAGCATGGTAAAGCCGGCCCCAACCATTACACGGAAGGTCCAGAACATTGGCGCAACAGTTGGAATGGTATCTTTGGCAGCCTGCTTGATCTGCTCTTCAGTTGCATCAACCACATCTGGGGTGTAGCGCTTAAGCAGCAGACCATAACCCAAGTCCTGCACGATGCGCTCAAACAGCATGCGGTTCTCAGGGGTATCCTCATCGCCGCGCAGCTTGGTCAGCAAGGCATAAGCTTTGATACCGTTGCGAATACGGGCCTCAGCGCGCTCAACCAGATCAGCGATACCGATCACCTCTTCATCTAGCGAGCGAGTAGCTATAAGGCCTAGTGCCCCCGGAATCTTGATTGCGTAGTCGGTGTGCTGCGTCTCTTCGTTAGGTAGGCCAACCAGAGTAAAGGCCGCTGGTGCAGGGTGAGTTTCCCATTCGGCCTCAATAGCGGCCAGTTTTACCTTCTGTACTTCACCCACTTCGTAGCCCGACTCATCGCCCAGTACGATAACCGACAGCGCTGAGGCCAGGCCGAAGGCGGACGCGATAGCAAAGGAGCGTCGTGCAAAGCAGATATCGCGACCGCGCAACATAAAGTAGGAGCTGACTGCTAGCACGAAAATGGCGCCGGTAACGTACCCTGCAGAGACTGTGTGAACAAACTTAACCTGGGCTACAGGGTTAAGGATCACATCAGCGAAGCTCTCCATCTCCATACGCATGGTTTCATAGTTGAAGTAGGCGCCCACTGGGTTCTGCATCCAGCCGTTGGCAATCAGAATCCACAGTGCAGAGAAGTTAGAGCCTACAGCAACAGCCCAGGTAACGCCCAGGTGCTGCACTTTGCTCAGACGATCCCAGCCAAAGAAGAAGAGGCCGATCATGGTGGACTCGAGGAAGAAAGCCACAAGACCCTCAATCGCCAGCGGTGCGCCGAAGACATCACCGACGTAGTGCGAGTAGTAGGCCCAGTTGGTGCCGAACTGGAACTCCATCGTCAGACCGGTGGTGACACCGAGGGCAAAGTTAATACCAAAGAGTTTGCCCCAGAACTTCGTCATATCGCGGTAGACCTGTTTGCCGGTCATCACATAGACCGACTCCATGATCGCCAGCATGAACGAGAGCCCAAGCGTCAGTGGAACGAAGAGAAAGTGGTACATCGCGGTAATGGCAAATTGCCAGCGCGATAGTTCCACAACTGAATCAGAGATCATTGAGGCTGCCCCTCCTACAGAAATATTGCAGTGCACAATTGTCTTTGGAGAGGCTAGTCGAATCGCTCGAGATGTTAATTGATATAGGACAATTTCAGTTCATTATTTTCCGGGTCGGACGTTTCTTCCCTGACCTGGCTGGAGCCTTGGAGGATGTGCGAAACAGAGCAGTTGATCTACTGCGCTTAGTTTACTGATACAGATCAGCAAATAGTCTCATAAGAAAGACAGTTGGCGTTTCTCAACTATGCTTCTAGGGTATTGATTGGAATCTAACTATGCGTCTGAAGCTTCTGATTTTTCTCACTCTTCTGCAAGCGCAGTTCGCTGGGGCCGACAACTACTTGGTCCTGCAGCTCAAATGGAAACCGCAGTTTCAGTTTGCCGGTTACTATGTGGCGCAGGAGTTAGGCTACTACAAGGAGGCCGGCCTTAGCGTAGAGATTCACCCGGGAGGGCCTGGCAGAAATAGCCTGACTGAGGTGCTTGAGGGGCGAGCAGATTTAGGTGTTTCTTCCAGTAATCTGGTAGCAGAACGCATAAAGGGAGCACCGGTTAAAGCGTTGGCAGCGATTTTCCAAACCTCACCGGCGCGGTTTATTACGCTAAAAAGTTCGGGTATCGAACGTGCCGAGCAGCTGCGAAATAAGCGGGTGATGCTGCTACCCAACAATGCCAGCTTTGAGTTGGTCGCGCTGCTCAATCAACTCAGCTTGCTTGAGCAGGTCGAACGTATCGAAACCAGTTTTCACATTGATTCACTGATTAATGGTGAAACTGACGCTTTTAACGGCTACGCAACTAACGAGCCTTATTCACTGCAAGAGCTGGGTGAAGAGTACAATCTTATCGATCCGGCCGACTACGGCATCCGCTTCTACGCCGACGTGCTATTCACTACCGATCAATTAGCACAAGAGCGGCCGGCAGATGTACGTGCTTTCACTCAGGCTAGTCTGCGGGGGTGGGAATATGCGCTGCAGTATCCCAGCGAAGCCATAGAGATCGTCTCGCGCTTCGCACCCGAGAAGTCACTCTCGCATTTACGCTTTGAAGCGCTTTCGATGCACTCTCACATGTCCAAGGACTTAGTCCCCATCGGTTATATGAATACCGAGCGCTGGATGTCTATCAAATCTTATCTTGCCAGTATCGGTGAGATTCCGTCTGACGCAGTGCTTGAATTAGATCAGTTTATTTTCCCGATCGATCCGGTTGAATTCGACTGGAAACAACATGGCTGGATCGTTATAACTGGCGCACTGCTGCTGTTGCTGCTGCTCGCCTGGGCGATCTGGGCGCACCGGCAAAAAGAGATTGTTGAAGAGAAGCTAGAGTCTACCTTCAATCTTGCAACGCACGATACGCTCACCGGGTTAGCGAATCGTTATCTCTTTATCGACCGTTTTAGGCAGGTATTGGCGCATAAGGAACGCGAGGCTTTAACTCCGTTGTTAGCCTTTATCGATATCGATCATTTCAAAGCAGTTAACGACACGCTAGGGCATCAAATGGGTGATGATCTGCTTAAAGCGCTGGCGTAGCAAATGCTGGCTGAAACTCGCCCGTCAGATACGCTTGCACGCTTCGGTGGCGATGAGTTTGTGCTCTTGGTTGATACCTTTGAGCCCGGCTCGGAAGTTGTGATGTGCGAGCGGTTACACCGTGCAGTACAAAGAGTTGTCGGGAGCTTTGATTTGAAAGACCTCGGAGTAAATGCGTCCATTGGCGCTATTATTTTAGACACCAATCTGCCAGATGAACCTGAGAGTTTGCTCGCGCTGGCTGATCGTGAAATGTATGCTGTGAAATGCAGCGAAACAGAGAAGATCAGAATCTCTCCACTGTCGATGCTACGGGGATCCCTCTACGAAATCGCAGGCTGAAAAAAGCCCGTTAAACCTCGAGCTTCTCTAGCTGATCGGTCCGAAAACTTCCATCAAAGAGTTGTAAAGCGTCGCGTTTTGCGTTGCATTTTGCAACGCAAAAAAAGAGAAGTTTAGGGGCTGATGCGTCTTGACCCCGACCCCGCTTTACGGGATCCATAGCTAGGGATTAGAGAGAATCAGTGGTAGACTTAAACCCCAATTGAGCAGATCAGGCCAAAGTCAATGCACGCCCAAAGTTTGGAGTATAACTTGAAGGAAGAGGGTCTTTTGCGGCGGGTGTTTTTGGCCTGTTTTGCTACAGCGACACTATACGGGATGTTCAATATCCTCAATCGATACGGCTGGTTTTTTCAGTTTTCGGATCTCTATCGTGCTGGAGAAAAGGGCTTTGTGGAGCTCGCCTTTTTGGGTCTGGTTAGTGGCACGTCTATTTTATCTTTCACCCGTCCCTCACTCGTAGTTCTGAGGGCGGTTGCACTAATGATTACACTGCTTGTACTCGCGGCCACGGCGTGGGTCGGTGCCATTTCGCTCAGTTTTCTTCCAATTTTGTTGCTACTCGTGCTGCTCGGCGTACCGAAACCCTACCGTTTACAAATCGGTGCTTTAATGCTTCTGGTTTTCGGGGGCGCAAGCTTTACAGGAGGTCGGGAGCTCGAATGGCCTTTACATATGCGGATGCTGGCCTTTTACGCGACGCTTATCTGGCCAATTGTTACGCTTATGGATGTTGGCGTCGCCGAATCGGTTCGCAGAAAGCTTGCTCTTGAGCGGCTACTTCTATCAGCCGCTTGGATGAGCGTGGCAGTTCTTGTGCTAGATCCAGTTGCTTTACACGGATTAGTGGGAATCGTAATTACGTTTGGAACCTGGTGGTGGGTTCGTAGCACTGCCGAGCTAAGCCGACGAGCGAAGCTGACGCTAGTTTCCCTTTCGATCATTGTGTACTTCAACAATCTCTACAATGCCGGCCAGTTGCCCGCACAGGCGCTACCGATTTACCTGGCGCTTGGCTTTATTTTGTTCTCTCCGTTACGCGCCGCTGCCCTAGGTTGCATCTATATTCTACTAGTGCTTTACGGCCTGCTGCATTTCGAGTCTGAATTGAATATCCCATTAGCGCTGCGAAATATCGCTGGCGGGGTACTTTTTTTGGTTGGCCTCTACAGTTTCACCTCTAGTCCAGTGTTCGGCGCGCAACAGAGCGACGCAAGACTTGACACAAAAGACCGTCTTATCAACGTGTTGATAAGTACAACGGTAGTGGGTCTAGCGCTACTGGTACTGTACTTGCCTATCAAACCGCAACTCAGTCTCATTTTGAGTGACTCACCAAAATCATACTTGAGTTGGTTACTGACGAGTCTTGCTTTTGCCGCTTTGAGCTGCTGGCTACTGACCCTCTACCTTAATGCCCAACAGCTACAGCTAAGGGCAAACGATAAGCTGAAAGAGCTGAATGAAGACCTCGAGGCCCAGCGCGAGTTGATCGAAAGGCAACAAGAACAGCAAAATCATATGTTTTCGGTGATTGGCCATGAGCTGCGAACCCCCATTGCAGCCTTGCAGATGCTATTTGACAAAGTTGCCCCTTACGCCTTAGGTCGCGAGCGCAGTGCTATTCAAGGTAATATTCGTCAAGCCACGCATGTGTTGGACGATCTGAAACTTATAGCGCAGCCTGAGACTGCATTGGTTGAAGATCTAGAGCCTGTCAGACCCGCAGATTTGGTAAGAATCGCCGCGACTGCTATGGAAAGCCAACTGAACGATCGAAATGTAGATTTGGAGCTCTCTATAGATCGCGAAGCACGTATGGTTTGTGAGATGAGCCCAAAGCCTCTGCGTAAGGCTGTCACCGTTCTGCTCAAGAACGTCAGCATGCACAGTCGCGCGACGGCGGTAAAAGTTTCTCTGGAAGCAATGCAGAGCAATGGAAAACTGATTTTGGATCTGCGCGTTGAGGATAACGGGACGGGTGTTCGTGGTGTCGAGGTCGAGCAGCTGTTCCGTGCCTTCTATCGCCACTCCCCAGACTCTGAGGGGCTCGGGTTAGGATTGAGTATTGCACGCACGTTAATAGAAGCTCAAGGCGGGAGGTTAGAGTACTTCGATAGCCATTTGGGCGGTGCTGGCTTTCATGTGCATCTTGAGCCTGCTTTAGGGAATCAGCTAGCGCTCGAACAGATGGATCTGCCAACGAGAGGGATGGCTGGTCTGCGCGTGCTGTTGGTTGAGGATAACTATACCCTGCGTATGTTGACCACGGCAATGTTGGAAACGGCCGGGGCCGTTGTAAGCACTGCGGGAAACGGTAGAGAAGCGCTTGAACTTGTACAGCGCGGAGTGGGCGTAGACCTTGTACTGACTGATATTTTTATGCCTAAGATGGACGGCTACGAGCTCTGTAGGCAATTGCGGGGGCTAGAATTTAGTCGCGTTATCCTTGGCGTCACCGCTGCCACCGTTGGGCGTGAATCACAACGTATGATCGAGGCGGGCGCTGATGCCTGTTTGAGCAAGCCGCTTTCGGTCGCTTCAGTTGAACTTGCGTACCAACGCGTTATTAAAGGGATCAGCGGATCCTAAGCGAGCTTAGAAAGCCAAATGGAAATCAAAGTAAACTACCTCGACAATTTGCGTCTCGAGGCGAAATTTGACGACTTTACCGTCATAGCTGACCAACCCGTACGATACAAAGGTGACGGCTCAGCGCCCGGACCGTTCGATTACTTTCTCGCTTCGTCGGCACTCTGTGCCGGCTATTTCGTCAAGCTCTACTGTGAGGCGCGAGGCATCTCCACTGACAACATACGACTGTCGCAAAACAATATCGTCGATCCAGAGAATCGCTACAAACAGACCTTTAAGATTAACGTCGAGCTACCCGAAGATATCAGCGACAAAGATCGCACTGGGATTATTCGCTCGATTGAGCGTTGCACGGTTAAAAAGGTGGTGCAAGAGGGGCCTGACTTCCAAATTGAACTGGTTGAAAGCCTAGACGATGATGCGCAAGCGTTGCTCAATGTCGCAGGCGAGGGTGAGACTTATATCGAAGGCAAGGATGCGCCACTCGAACAGACCATCGCTAAAATGACTGAGATTTTGGCGAGCCTCGGAATGAAGATCGAGGTCGCTTCATGGCGCAACATCGTGCCACATGTCTGGTCACTGCATATCCGCGATGCTGCTTCGCCAATGTGTTTTACCAACGGCAAAGGGGCAACGAAAGAGGCGGCACTCGCCTCGGCTCTCGGAGAGTTTCTTGAACGCCTCTCGTGTAACTTTTTCTATAACGATCAGTACTTTGGCGCTGAGATTGCCGAGTCTGAGTTCGTTCATCGCCCTGACGAGCGCTGGTTTGAATTGACTGAAGATGACAGTCTGCCTGAGGGTCTTTTGGATGAGTACGCTCTGGCGATCTATAACCCAGATGATGAGCTTTGTGGCTCAAATCTGATTGATACCAATTCGGGGAACGAAGAGCGGGGGATCTGTGCTCTACCGTTTTCGCGTCTGTCGGACGGAGAGACGGTCTACTTCCCATCAAACCTGATCGAGAATCTCTTCTTAAGCAACGGTATGAGTGCCGGTAATACGCTTGAGGAGGCTCAGGTTCAGTGTCTCTCTGAGATTTTTGAGCGTGCAGTAAAACGTGAAATCCTGGAGCAAGAGTTAGCGCTACCCGATGTGCCGGATGAGGTGCTAGCGCGCTGGCCTGGCATTGTTGAAGGGATAAGAGCGCTAGAGGAGCAGGGCTTTCCCATTCTGGTTAAAGACGCATCACTAGGCGGTCAGTTCCCAGTCGCCTGTGTAACCTTAATGAACCCTAAAACGGGCGGTGTGTTTGCCTCCTTTGGTGCTCATCCAAGCCTGCATGTAGCTATTGAGCGCAGTTTGACGGAGTTGCTTCAGGGGCGAAGTTTTGAGGGGCTGAATGACCTTCCGGCGCCCACCTTTAATTCGCTGGAAGTAACCGAGCCAAACAACTTTGTGGAGCACTTCATCGATTCAAGTGGCCTCGTGAGCTGGCGTTTCTTCAGTGATCGGCCGGATTTTGAATTCGTTGACTGGGATTTTGCAGGTTCCAATGTTGAAGAGGCCGCGACGCTATTTGGTATCCTCGCGGACCTGGGTAAAGAGGTGTATCAAGCCGTTTATGACGATCTGGGTGTGCCGGCCGTCCGAATTCTGGTGCCTGACTACTCTGAGGTTTATCCGGTTGAAGACCTGATTTGGGACAACACCAATAAAGCACTGGAGTTCCGGGAAGGGATACTCTGCCTGCATCAACTCTGCGACGAGGATCTGCAAGAGTTGCTGGAGCGTCTGGAGCAGAGTCAGTTGGATAACTACACCGATATTCGCACACTAATCGGCATAGAGTTTGATGAGAACACTCACTGGGGACAGTTAACGATACTCGAGCTTAAGCTGCTGATTTGTCTTGCATTAGGGCAGTTGGAGAGCGCTCAAGAGCTGGTCGAGACTTTCCTGCAGTACAATGATAATACCGTTGATCGCGGTCTTTTCTATCGAGCCCTGAGCGCTGCCCTCGAGGTTGAGCTGAGTGAAGATATGGAACAAGGGGACTATCAGCGCAATTTTGGCCGAATGTTTGGTGACCAGCG
>Ga0209652_1002923_pt1 | contig 12880 bp, 11 predicted proteins | sample SaaInl74LU_5_DNA_FD_184641 | JGI IMG/M metagenome (GOLD analysis project Ga0209652, IMG submission 184641) | Marine microbial communities from expanding oxygen minimum zones in the Saanich Inlet - ESP_74LU_5_DNA (SPAdes) (version 2) | ecosystem: Environmental > Aquatic > Marine > Intertidal zone...
TTCGCGAGATATCCGAATCATCTGCAATATTGGCTCTGTATCATGAGTAATTTGCTCTCTGTTCGTGGCATTTGCTGCCGATGAGAGCCTTTCGGATACACTTTCCATCATATCAACTCTGGCAAAGGATGTAGCGGGTAGTGAAATCATCCTCCTGTGATTATTTTGGTACGATCCATCGCTCTGTTGTTTTTGAGTCTCCTTTAGTGCCAACTTCATCTCAACATGATGTAATTCATCAAAGGCTCTTTTCAGTGAGACAACTAATGATGAGAGTCCACCATCATGGTACAGCTGATCCAAATGAGAATCGACATACTGATTTGCATATGCGGATAGGTAATTGTGTGATAGTTTTGTCTTCGTCTTTTTGTCATACTTTTTGAGGATCTTTCGTACCGCCGTCACATTGATGTCGATAAACTTCACAAAATGCATTACATTGTGGGCAATAGTAACATATTCTTCATGGATTTGTCGTAGTTCGTCCAAGGAAGTTATGCATTTATTATTGGTTGATGATCTAGGAGGTGTCGTGACTGCCTTCACTCTCGAAGAAGAAGACGGACTAGGAACAGATAGTGTCCTCTCATTGCTTGCCAGGTGCGATGTTGTTTGAATAAATAAAGCACGGCGCTCTGCCAATCGTTCTAGCTCGGCGGCAATTGTTCCCTGCTCCTGCAGAACAAATAACACCGCCTTTTCAATCTCTCTGTCTAGAGCATATCTGAACTTCTCATGTTGAGATGATGCATCATCCGTGTCGGCTCCAGGTGGTTGATTTTTACTTTCTATGAGAAGTTTCAATGAATTGTATGCGATACAATGAACAGCCCAAGTGAAGCCGTGCTGCGTACAAGCATCTTTTAGTCTTTTGCCAAATTCAACCATCGCAATGAATATTACTGTTTCTACTCAATAATCCCAGTGGCTACCTCTAGATATTTGGTACGCCTGTTCTAATGTATGCTTGCTCTTCTTTCTATTATGATGATGGTCTACTTGATAGTAGGCCTACTGCAGCAACCAGCAACAAGATGCAGTAGATTCAGGAGATGCAAGCATGTGTGAGTGAGAGGCAGGCCGGGCGGCAGGAGGTGGGATTTGAGAAGGCGCGGTGGAGGGGCTGTTGTGCCCCGTTGACGCCCTCAAAACGGAGCACATTCTCTGAGTCAGCACAAAAAAGCGACACGCCACGCCACCAAAAATGAGCACAACACACCAGCGCTTCAACCCAATCAACTACTTCATCATACAGAACAACAATAATGATGAGCATTCCATCGTCGAGAGCAATCGCAAGGTCGACCCTAGGCATCGTTCGCCGCCGGCCATTTTCGTCTCTAACTGCGGCATCCACCGTCACCGCAGTCGGTTATGCCAACTATGTGGAGTGGAGGACAAAACATCAATCTGCTTCGTCAATAGAAACACTTATACCAAGAGATCACTATGATGGTGACTCTATTGCCAGGTATTGGGATCATCGGCCTGTCACGATTGCAAAACGTCTTCTTAGTATTGTATATGAGCTGGGGCCAGTAGCTGGAGAATATTTATATTCTTTCCAGCTGCGGCCATGGGCAATTAAGACAATCCGTAGTGCCGACAATGAAGACAACCAACAAGTTGTTGCAGATTTAGAACTCAAGAGACAAATGGAAATAGATCTGTCCCAAAAGTTACGAGCTGCGCTGACAACATTAGGACCAACCTTCATCAAAGTTGGGCAGCAGCTCTCAATCCGTCCTGATTTAATCTCTCCTACTGTTTTGTTCGAGTTGCAACGTCTCTGTGATGCAGTACCTCCCTTTGATGATAAGATTGCTATGAAGGTTTTGGCACAAGAATTAGCTTCTACGAGAGCGGGAAGTGATACAGATGATAATAACAACACTAATTTGAACGAAGACGAAGTGAACAGAATTGTGACGAGTGAGTTTGAAGAGGTGCCACGTCTAGTTGCTTCTGCAAGTTTAGGACAAGTATACAAAGCAACCACCAAGAAGTCAAAGCAGCAAGTTGCCATTAAAATTCAGAGACCAGACATACTCGAAACAGTCACGCTGGATCTATTCCTCTTGCTCTCTTACGGGAAAGCTGTGGATAAATTGTGTTCCGTATTCACCAACCAGATGCCCTACCATGAAGCATTTCTGAATGGCTTTGCTCATGGAGCATTTATGGAGTTGAATTATCGTGCCGAGGCTGCAAATCAGACTTATTTTCGTGAGGAGTTGCACTCACGATTCAACTCGGGTAAAAAGAAGAAGGTGGTCGTTCCTCTAGTGCATGAACAATTTACTACGAATAGGGTTCTTGTGTCGGAGTGGATTGAAGGGATTCCTTTAGCACAAGCACCTCAACAACAAATCCAACAACTGATTCCAATTGGTGTAGAGTTGTTCTTATGTCAACTATTGGATATCGGAAAGTTTCATTCGGACCCTCATCCTGGAAACTTGTACGTTACAAAAAGCGAGGATGGTACACCAACATTATGTCTTCTCGACTTCGGCCTTGTTGCCGACGTAGATGAAACTGCACGTAATGCCATGACTCGTGCGATCGTCAATCTTCTTCAGGGAGACTATGATACGTTGATATCACATGACGCCAAGCACCTTGGCTTTCTTCCTCATGATATGGATGTTACAGAGTTGAAGCCGGTGCTCAAGACCATATTGAAAGAAGGGCTATTGGAGGCAGGATCAAATCTACACGACCGAAAACGCAACCTGATGGCCATCTCGAACGAGTTGAATGAGGTGTTCTTTACGTATCCCTTCAGTGTCCCTCCATTCTTTGCGTTGGTGACGAGAGGCTTGGGTTTATTAGAAGGTATAGCATTGAAAGGTGATCCATCATTTGACATTTTCCGGGCTAGCTTTCCATACGCGAAGAGGAGAGCGATGGATATGTTTAGTGTGAAAGATTACACGAACATCTCCCGTGGTATGCTGGCACGCCATCGCACAGAGACGATGTAGGATGCTACAATATGAGTACGAGTCACTACACATAGAAGTAAAACTAAACCTGAAGAGAGGAGCCCGAGTTGCCACTGAGGTAATTCCCTGTGTCTCCTGTCTCAGAAATGGATGATCCAGGAATGAAGTGGGTACATAGTGTCTCTAACTCTGTGTTACTCCTCCACAAGAACAAGATAAGTTGGATGCCGTGCTTTAAGCAGCTGTCAAACCCCACTGGGCTGTACCACGCAAGGGTAGAAACAAGTGTTATCTGTTTCATTCGAACGAGCGATAGCGATAACAATACTGACACGCAGCAGCACTGCATTCTCGTCCTTTGACGTACCTCCTCTTCAGCACCAGCACCAAAGAGAAGGAATGGGCGCACATCACACCTACCAAAGACGAAGACGTACGTGCAGAAGAAAAAGTAGAATCACGTGCAGAAGAAAAAGTAGAATCATGTCTTCATATTGTGGTACGCAGCAGCTCAAGCTTCGAGTTTGTGGCAGCATACATATCAACCTAACAGCAACACCGGATATTACGAATATTTCGTAATATTATCGATCTACATTCCTCAGGCGACAGATGACAGATGTTCTCTTTGTCGAGGCGGCTAGTTGTATGTCTCGTCGGCACAGCATAAAATGCATATATGCATGCATCATTCTTTTTTTAACAGGAGATGAAACACCCTCAGACATGGACACATGATGAGAGAGGCTTGGTATTGGACTTGGATATTTATGCTTATAAATATGACGAGAGAGCGAATATTAGCGAAGTGATTCAATTGTATAATAATTCACTCTTTATCTTATGATAACCTATGCACTGTCATAATCATAAGACAACTCTACACATTGACATTGTACTGACTGTAACCTCATCTAACATCTATCATTGTATCTATCTCTAACAGTCTCTAAAAACTTCCTCCTCCTCTTCCTCAACCTTCATCTTTGTCGCCCCATCTAAATCTATATCTAAACATCCATCTGATAAAGCATACAAATGCAGGTGGTAATGGTGAGTGCGATTCAGAGATGAATACGAATGAGTAAGCAAACAGGCAAAGAAAGACTCACCATTGGCCCATCACAATCTTGTCATTACATACGTTCATATGGACCAACACCAACACCATTCACATTATCCACCTCCACTCTCCTTCTTCCGTTCTCTCCATCGAAACCTCCTCCGCTCAGCCATGTTTGCATTCTCTGCGCCTTCGTTTGTCTTCATTATCCTCCACTACCTTCCTCCTAATTCTAGTAACTGAGGCTGAGGGCACCAAAACCAAAAGCCACGACCAAAGCGAAAGTAACACTGGTGAGAGCAGAAGAGATGGAAACGGAAGATCCGCCTGATTTCATCTCTTGTGCTTGTAAGTTTGAAGCAGTTACCTTTGCTTTGGACGCTTTGGGGAGTTGAGCTGATTTGCTGGAAGCATAGCACGATGATGGCACTGTACTAGGCTGTGACGAAGACCCACAGTCATCACTACAAAATGGTCCTTTGTCAGCCAACTGTGGATCCTGTGTAAAGGTGCAGCCTGAACCAAGGAAGATATTCATTGCATTGCTGTAAGGGAACTTGTCCTTCCAGGCACAGAGGTTCTGATTGAACGAACTAGCTCCACTGAGCATCGAATTCATGTTCGTTACAGCGGAAATATCCCATCCGCAAAGGTTCTCGTTCTGATTGAAAGTAGCAGGAGAGACAAAGGAAGTATCCAATGCCAATGCAGAAGGGGAGAGGCTCTGATTGAAGGCAGTTGCATTGTAGAACATGTTTGCCATAGTGGTAACAGAAGATGTATCCCAAGAAGAAATGTCTTGATTGAACGCACTTGCTCCACTGAACATGGCATCCATGTTCGTAATAGAAGAGGTATCCCATTCCTCAATTGGTCCATATTTGTATTTGATGTAGCCCTCGGTGTTGCTCCAACCACTTGGGTTTGCAAAGTATGCACCTAATGCATTCTGTAGATCACTACCATCTTCAGCAAACCTCCCACATGCCTGACAAAATGGTCCGTCGTCACCCAATTGTGGAGTTTGCCTAAAGGTGCAGCCTGACCCGTCGAAGATATCCAGTGCATTGCCATAAGGGAACCTGTCCTTCCAGGCACAGAGGTTTTGATTGAAAGCTTGTGCATAGTAGAACATCCTTACCATGTTTACTACATTGGATGTATCCCATGCAGAAATATCTCGATTGAAAGCGATTGCTTCGTAGAACATGTTTCTCATGTTAGTTACAGAGGAAGTTTCCCATGCAGAAATGTCTTGATTGAACTTATATGCTCCAAGGAGCATCTCTTCCATGTACGTAACAGATGATGTATCCCATGCAGAAATATCTCCATTGAAAACTTTTGCATAGTAGAACATAGAAATCATTGTAGTAACAGATGTATCCCATGCAGAAATATCTCCATTGAATGCACTTGCACGGAACATATCATTCATTGTAGTAACAGAGGATATATCCCATGCAGAAATGTCTCCATTGAATGCACTACCTCGGAACATAGCATTCATTGTAGTAACAGAGGATGTATCCCATGCAGAGATGTCTCCTTGAAAGCTCTTTTGTTTCGGAACAACTCACTCATATTAGTGACAAATGTGGTACACCATTGCTCAATGGGTCCATATTTAATGTAGCCATCAGTGGTGCTCCAAGCACTTGGGTCTGCATCGTAAGTATCAACTGCTGCCTTCAGATCAACACCATCTTCAGCAAAGCAATCATATGCATATGCAGCTTGAGATGACACACTGAGGCCAAGGATGAGAAAGACTGCACGTGCTGGGGTGGGAAAGTACATTGTGGGAGTGGTAGTAATATCTGTAGAAGTGCAGCATCAGATGAAGAGAGGGTGTTGATAATTTGTCAGAGATATAATATTTGATATAATGATATCATTCATTGGGCAAATAACAATAGTGTTGCCCCAGCCCCGATATGTTCCGCCCGTCTACAGTTACAGTTATGTTTATGTTGGCAGCCAGGCTGCCAGCCAATAGACATAGTCATGTTCTTCTGTTCAATACCCTGCATCACTGTATTCAGATCCTTTTATTTTTATCCACAGTTAGGCATAAGCATAAGTTATATGGGCCGTGGCATTGATCATTGATATCTGCAGCAACCGTTTGTGGCACATAAAACATAAGCACTTTCACCACAGCATCAGCATCAGCATCAGCATCAGAGCAGAGCAGAGCAGAGCAGAGCAGAGCAGAGCAGAGCAGAGCAGCAGCAGTGCCACATGCCACACACAGCCGAGAGCCGCTTACCTGGCAATACAATATCGTGCTTGCAACAGCAACAGTGTAGACTGTATGAATAATCGCTGTCTTTTGTTTTGCTTTGTGTGGAGCCGAGCTGAGCAATGTAAACGGGGAACACAGCAGGCAGCGCGTCGGTGTCGGAGGCATTTTGAAGGGAGACAAAAGTTGGACACAACCTCAAATCCCAACGCTGGAATTCAGTACATAAGAGAGATGGTAGCTTACGACTTTTACCTACCCCCACAAAACTGTCCATTTCTCCTTATAGTTAACCATAAAATAACAACACACAATCCAACTTCTTTTAGACGAGAGAGTCCCCACCTTAAATAGTTCCAAAAGCCTCTCTACATGCGTCGGAATTTATTCGTGGGAAAAAGTTCTCATTCAACTTCTGAAAGGGGAGATCCTCATACCGAAGATGGTTCGTGAAAGATAAAATGAAGTCCCAGCGTGGGACAAATCAAATAAGGTTAAAGTTAAGGGGTCATTTTTGTTTGGCATTTTGCCTCGCTTGAAAATGAATGTGTCCAACGTTGGTATATGCCACTATGGCAGTCCCAAACAGATATCGTACTGTAAAGTTCACCACTGCATCCTGCTGCGGATAGCCCCCAATTGTCGTAAAACCATGACTGAGACTGAGCGCAGGGCGCAGATACCTTTGCACTCCAGGCGACCCGTATGGTCACCCTAACCCTATCCAATATAACCCCCAATGTAACTTCTCTTAGACCACGGGTGTTACACTATGATTTTATATGCTTAAAATGCAGCTCTCAGTGAGCTCTATCAGAATCCAAAGTGCATGTGAGATGAAAATCATTTTTTGATTTTTTTGATTTTCACTAGCTGTACCCTTGCTGAATTTACTCTTTCCCCCACTTTGCGCCCTTCTCCTCTGAGGCCATCAGCCTTCAACCTCTCACACACAAGAGTTTGCACGACGATGTGTCACTAACTAAACATTCAACTTTTCTAATTCACTTCACATGCACACCAGATTTGAACTCAGCTTGATCTCACGATTCCAAACCTGTGCTCAGCTTGTTCAGAGCACAAGAACCCGAAGAGAAGTAACATGCTGGATAGGGTGACCATACGGGTCGCCTCCACCTCCACGACAGCGAGCCTATAACTGGGCTTCTGCTTCTGCCATTGATATTGTGGTCTGGAAAATCCAGCTTCATGCATAAATCTGTGTTCAGATTGTGTCATCCGACCAAGCGATAACAATGCATTGCAACTGCAACTCGTCCTTTGTCCTACCTTCTCTTCAGTTATATTATGAGCTCGATGAATGAATCTCCAAGGACTTGAACATTACCTTGATCTTGTACTCTTGGTCTTGACCGTGCCTTAGCAGCGAGTGTGAACGTCTCGATTGGAGCAAAGGTAAGGTGCATGAGCACAAGTACGAGGGTGCACGTCTGGCTAGAGAGCTGTAGAGCAACTTTTTGCTGCATCCAAGAACTCTATCATCTACTTTCTTGTTCTTTGTCCTCCATTCTCTTCAGCATCCAAGAAGACAAGGAGAAGAGGCAACATCATTTACACCTACCATAGATGGTGCAGGAGTACTTAGATTGAATCATGATCATGTTATCATACACAGTACATTGTGTAGTCTTTAAATTTACACTTTATCCCGAGACAGAGTATCAATTGGTTGGATTGAAGGCTAGCAGGCTAGCTACTTTGTACTTACATAATTGTAGATGGAGATGGAGAGAAGTGCTACAATACGTCGTAAAAACGGATTATAGTCCTTTCCCTGCTGCTCTACTACTGCGGGGGAGGAGGCGGGTAAGGCGAGATTTCAGGTCGTATAGAATTCGCACTCGATGTCTTCAATTATACAGCCACTAAATCAATAGATTCCTCAGGCACAGCTGCAATTGCTCTCTGCTTCTTCTTTGCCGATGGTTCCCCCCCCTTTTCAACATAGTAACGAGCGCGAGCGTAAATCCTTGCAGCCTCCTCCTTGGTATCAAATGTTCCCAAATTCTTACCATTCAATGTTGCCTCCCATCTACTCTTATTTCTCTTCACTCCCTTGTAGCCAGACTTGCTCGTTTCACTATGAATCAACGGTTGGTCTGGAATACCTTTCAGATCTAATCCTCCATATGTTGCGTAGCCTTTTTTGGGCTTGTATTTAAACACTGCCCGTGCATAGTCAGCAGCGGCCTCCTCTTCGATTTCATAATAGCCGATGGATCGCACTATCCCCTCTATCATTATTTGTGCCTTCCATTTATTCACTTCTTTCGCGAAGTATACCCCTGTGTATTTTGAAGATCCCTCCCTGACATTCCTTCTTCGTGTATTGTCTATGTATTCCTTGCTCTGCGACAGATCGTTTTTGAGTATGAGCGGCTGTGGGGGAACGTCGTTCAGGTCAATAATGAACGAGTTCTGCTTTGGATGTCTTTTGAGGTCTCTTCTATACTTGTGCAATGCACGAGCATAATCAACCGCGGCTTCTTCTTCGTTCTCATAACTGCCAATACGTCGTATCTTTCCTTCAATCTTTAGTTGTGCACACCACTTATTCGCCTGTTTATTAAAACATACTCCAGTGTACTTGGAAGCCCCTTTTTTGATGTAGCCAGCAATTTTGGGGATAGGAGTCTGCATAGGAACATCAGTCAGATCGATACCGAAGGAATTCTGCCTCTGGCGCTTCTTTGGTCTGTTTTCTACCGGTTCTATCGGCCGCTTCTTGGTATTGTCTCCTTTGTACTTGAATAATGCACGAGCATAGTCAACTGCGGCTTCCTCCTCATTATCATAATAGCCGATGCAATGTTGCTTTCCGTCCATCATGATTTGCGCAACCCACTTGTTCATTTGTTTATGGAAAGAGACGCCAGTATATTTCGAAGCTCCTTCTTTAATATGGCCAGCACTTTTGGGGATCGGTGATTGTGGTGGGACATCACTCAAATCAATAGTGAGCGAGCTATGCATCCTCGCTTTGTTTCGTGCTATTTGTTCCTCCGCTTTGTCTAGTGCACCTTGGCCTTTATACTTGAATACTGCACGAGCATAATCAACTGCGGCTTCCTCCTCATTATCATAATAGCCGATGAAATGTACATTTCCGTCCATCCTGATTTGCACATTCCATTTATGCTTCGCTTTATTGAAAGAGACGCCAGTATACTTGGAAGCTCCGTCTTTGATGCGGCCAGCACTTTTTGGGATCGGTGGCTGTGGCGGAACATCAGTCAGATCGATGGCAAAGTTAGCCTTCTGGCGCTTCTTCGTAGTATCGTTGTCTCCAATTGAATCGCCCGTAGGAAGAGCACGTTTATGCCCCCCTATATTTACAAAATAATCATTCTCATGAGTTGAATGCCTATCGCAAAGTCCTTCATCTGTAGTAGTTCTGCTGATACATCCTCTAAAACGGCACAATCGAATCTCCTCCCCCTCCTCACCCTCAGAAGAAGAATCATCATCACCATCATGCTGCCCCTTCACCCGATGAATATAACAAAGGCCGCCCCTCTTCTCCAAATTCACCTTATTAATACACCCCCTCGAGCGACACAACTGTACCAAACCGCCATGATCGGGACACAATCCATGAAGGATGCCTTTCTTGTTACATCCAGTGAATTTGCAGGTCACATCTTGTGCACCGTGCTTCCAGCAGAGAGGTGAGGGAAGTTGTGCACGTTTGGTGCAGCTGGGATGCTTGCATAGCGGTGTTTTGGGTTTCTGTTTTGCTTGATTTCTGGTGAGGTTGTCGTTGTTGAGCGAATCTACCGCCGCCTTGGCTTTGGCTTCTTCTGGTGAGATACGTATGACTGTCCGTGTCACCATCGTATTATATTATTATTCGCTGTCGTTGTCTATAGTAATGCAAACCGTCGTTGGGTGCCTGCTTACCTCTGCTTACAACAACATAGAGTAGGAAGAATATCTCTCATGGTTCTTTGGTGTTTTTGCTTGGTCGGTGATGGTGGCGTAAGTATGAACTTTGAATTACAAATAAGTCTTGTTTACCAGTATAGAAGTTCTAGGTGCGGCATAAAGAAGCTGCATGGACCGGACCATGCCATGGATGAACAGCCGAGAAGGCTGCTATGTGCGGCAGAAGAGTGAAGAGGCTGCATGATATGAACAAGAAGGCGCTGCTTACATCTTAGGAGCAGTAAGTGCTAGGTGCAGCTTAGGTGATATGTTGTAGGCTGCCATCTGCCATCTGCTATTGACTAGAACTAGCACTCTAGAGCTAGAGCTAGAGAAGGCTGCATACATCTGTTGTATCATCAGTGTTGTAATTTCATTTACACAGAATCTTTACAATCAACTCAATCTTCAAATCGAGCGCTTCATTATTTCATTTCATTCACTTTACTCATGCTTCTCATTCAAATATCAGGACAGACACACACAGCTTCGGCTTCTCTACATGAAAATAGTCCAGGGCTGCGCCGTGATGATTGTGATATAGCTGAGTGTCAAATCGACCCAGACTCCAGCCTCTCCTATGAACCACCCAGTCTTGCTGATGAAACCAACATCGATTGTGCATCCAAAGTAGACAAGTGCCGCCACTCCGTACGCTTTCCAGGCGTGCTCACCTCTGAGGAGAGTAAACCAGAAGGCACCCATCATCATGAAACCCTCGCCAGCGACGACCGTCAAGAATCTAAGAACTTCATCGTTAATAGCGTAACCCCAGAAAGCAGCATACCTTTTGATGGAAGAAGAGATTGGCAAGTTTTGTTAGTATTAGTATAGCGTTTCGTTGGAATGTTTATGTTGAAAAAGATCGTAAACGTAAAGAGGTTAAGATGTTGTACTCACTTGTAAGGTGCAAAATACATGCATGCTCCATCGAGGGCAACATAGAATGCCATGGACTGTCCGATGTGTTCTTGAGTTGGGATCACCTTGCTCAACGTCTCAGCCAATAGGCCCTCTTGAATACTAATCCCAGGTCCATATTCCAACGCCCACAATGAGGCCAACTTGATAACAATCAAAATAACAACACGGTTCGGTGTATTTCCGCCTAGATATTCATCATCTGTTAAGAGATCGGATGCATGAAAGTCAGATATAAACAACACTGAAACTCAAGTAAAAGAGACACACACAAACACATCATAATACTCACTCAAAAGAGCTTTCAACTCGCTCAAGAGGAGAAACGCAAGTCCAGAAGAGATGACAGTTGCGGTAGAAACCCCTTTACGTCCACCTACAAGTGCACCAAAGTGGAGACCTGTCCACATACGCCCAAAATCTTCACAGAGCATGGTAGCGAGAGGAGACATATCGGTAAGACCGTACACTTCAGCAATAATTTTGGGAGAAAGCCATAGCATGAGACCCTGGAAGCACTGCAACCATAGCATAGCACGCAGAACCAATGGAACAGAAGTTAGTTCTTCGAGGACGGACGGACGACGGGAGAGCCGACCGCGGCGACCCCCGGCATCATCATCCTTCTTTGCATCGACTTCTTGAGCCTTGAACTTTGGCTTGATGTGCTTATGGTACACAGGAATGGCAAGAACTGCTACAAACGCCACTACAGCGGTCGCCTTGATGGTGCCTTCGGATACGGATACGGTTGGTGCGGATGACATGCTTATTAACGTTGACAACTTGAGAAATAATAAGCATGTTCATGCTATCTAAGAGATGTTGCAGGAGATCTTTTCGATTGAGAAGCCGTGTCGTTCAGCAGCTGGCTGAGGTGAGAATGGAGAAGCCGCCCGCGCCGTGTCAGATTGGATACTGATTCCTTCGTGGGAACCAAGAAAGTGAATGATGAACCGGCATCAATAAACCCTAAATTATCCCACCGAGATGCGACACACTTCGTGGTGGATCGATCGATGTTGTTACATACTCCCTTCCTTTGTGTCACCATTTATTGTGCCAGATACATACTGTCATATACTGCATCTTCCGCTGTCACGCCAGATTATTCTCCTTCTCTACTACGCACTCAAATCAACTCATGCATTCAAGGGCGACATAAAAGAAAGTGAATACTCTCACTCTAAAGCTCTATGTATGACACACCGAGTCAAATTCTACCCTTGTGAGATACCAAGTAAACACCAAATCAGGTTGAGAGAGGAGAAAGGATAGAGAGTTGAGGAGGGTCATCTGTCACGTCAGTCGAGCGTTTACTCTTGGTCCTGCTCGCCTCAGTCTACTTCTGATTATGAGCCAGTCGTTAGGAGATAATCGATGAGAGCGAGGAGGATTCTTGGGATTAACATCATAAAGAGAGTCAAGATTGCTATATTGAAAGTAAAAGTAAAAGGAGTATGGGTGTGTCACGCCTGGGCCTGGGAAGTGCAGTACCATATTTGCCCGCCTCATATTAGAATAAGAGCAAGTCAAGTACAGATCAGTGCTCACGAAATAAATTATTGCTAAGATTATGAAATCAAGATCTCCACACAACATCCTATGGCCACCCTCTGCCTAATTTGATTTCTTCTCCTTCTTCTTCTTCTTCGTGCTGCAGGATGTCTTGTGGATTGGCCAGTGATTCCTTTGGCATACCTCAGAACAATAATATACCATCTTGCAGGGGCATTGCTTCATCTTCAAACTCTG
>Ga0209652_1002924_pt1 | contig 12878 bp, 7 predicted proteins | sample SaaInl74LU_5_DNA_FD_184641 | JGI IMG/M metagenome (GOLD analysis project Ga0209652, IMG submission 184641) | Marine microbial communities from expanding oxygen minimum zones in the Saanich Inlet - ESP_74LU_5_DNA (SPAdes) (version 2) | ecosystem: Environmental > Aquatic > Marine > Intertidal zone ...
GTCGGCACCACCAAAGCGATAGGCGTTTCGCCCCAGCGCTCGCTCGGTGCACCAATGACGGCAACGTCGTACACCATCTCGTGTAACGCAACAACCGCCTCAATGTCTTGGGGGTAGATGTTCTGACCACCCGATAAGATCATGTCTTTTTTGCGATCAACAATGTACAAAAAACCTTCGTCATCGAGCTGACCAATATCGCCCGAGCGCAGCCACTGCTGCCCATTAGTATCGATGTATTCGGACTCTTGGCTGGCTTCAGCGCGATTGAGATAGCCTGGCATGGTGATTCGACCGCGCGACACGATCTCTCCTGACACCCCAGCGGATACGAACTGATCCTCGTCATCAATAATCGCAATATCGGTACCAATTAAAGGCCGCCCGACAGATGACCAGCGCCCTTCGGCATCCTCTGGATCAAGCGTTGTAATGATGCCCTCGGTCAAACCGTAGAGCTCGATGATACCGCACGGGAATGCTTCGAAAATACGTCGTTTTAGCGGCTCGCGCAGTGGTGACCCAGCACTCATCATGGCCGTCATTGATGTAACATGGCGCGGGCTCGTTAGCTGCAAATCGGCGACTCGCTGAAACTGAATCGGCACCATGGCCGTGTGCGTGATGCGCTCACGCTCAACCGTATCGAGGAACACCGCCTCATCAAACTTCTCATGTACGACCAAAGTACCGCCCGCTAACAAAGTAGCCAGCATCGATACCCAAGAGATGTTCGAATACAACCCAATGGTAAATAAACTTTTCGCCGCCCCGTGATATCTAAGTGCAATCGCCAAATCGTAAGCCCAGTCTCGACGGCTACGGTGTGTATGCACAATCCCCTTGGGCACACCGGTGGTACCAGACGAATAAATCACATTGAGTATAGCGTCATCTTCAATATCAACATTGGGTACTGTTTGGGCGGCATTGCCGACAAAGTCAGTCCATTGCGTCCAGCCGTCTACCGACGAAGTGCCGGTCGTAACACACACGGATAAGCTCGAGGGCAACCGCTCTTGTAAGCGTAACAACCGCTCAAACTGATCACTGGTGACTACCAGAGCAACAGTCTTAGCATCGATGAGCATGTTGACTAAGGCATCGTCGCTGACCGACAAATTTATGGGCACCGAGACAGCACCGGCACTCATACATCCGAGCAAAGCGTGCACCATCTCTGCGCCGTTACTCATCACAATGCCAACAGTGTCACCCACTTGCACACCCGAGTGGATCAAGGCATTAGCAAAGCGATGAGCCGAGCACATCATTTCCGGCCAAGTTTCTCGCACCTCTCCCGCAATCAGCGCGGGCTTACCCACCTGCCATTTCCCATGCAAAGCAAAAATTTCAGGTAGCAAAGGGCTAGGAGATTCAAATCCCCGAAACATAACACACCTCTATGTTTGGAATGAGCCTGAGGAGCGAGCGCCCCTCAGGCTTTATCACTTTGGATACCGCCGAGCTAGAAACGGTAGCCGAAGTTCAGATGCACAGTGCGTGGGTCACCGTAGTAGCTCACCAACGTTTGGTCACCACCCAAGCCGGGTAGATAGCTACCATCAGCAGCAACACCGACGAAGTTATAGCCACCGACCATATACTCTTCATCGGTTGCGTTCTTCACGTACAAACCGCCGTAGACATCACCATTCGGACTCTCCCAGGTTAGCCCTAAGTTCACCATACCGTAGCCATCTTGCGCTAACAGATCGGAGTCTTCGAACAGGATATAGTCGTCGCGGTAGTAGTAATTAGCGCGCGCCGTAAAGTTACCCATGGCGGTATCGAAGTAATAGGTTGCACCCACGTTTAGGGTGTAATCTGGGGTATTCGACAAGCCCACCAAAGGCGCTGCAATGGTTGGATCATTCTCGATTTTGCCATCCAAAATACCCAAGGCCACATCAACACTTAAGGCGTCGCTGGCTGCCCAAACAATTTCAGCCTCTAGGCCATCGACCGTAGAACCTTTGATATTGCCCAAATTTTGGTTCAAAGCTGTTGGATCGTTGGGATCGGGCGTTACCGTAATGTACTGACGGTCTTGGTGATCGATGGTGAAGACCGTCACGTTGGTACGCAGCGATGCGCCCCAATCTTTCTTAATACCGACTTCCAGTGAGTCTACGATTTCTGGATCGGCGGCACGCTCGTTAATGGTTGCCCGAGGGTTAAAGGTACCCGACTTAAAGCCCTGACCATAACTGGCGTAGATCATGGTTTGGTCGTCCATCTGATACTCGACACCAACGCGTGGCGTCACGCGATTCCAATCTTCCGACTTGGGTGCATCTAACACACCGTCACCGTCGGTATCACGACCGAGTACTTGCGGGAATACCGCGGTGGCGGGGCGCACGTAGCCAGGCACCCAGCCACTGCTTGGATAAACATTGCTGAAATTCAGGCCGTTTTTCACGAAGGCCTCTTTCTCTTCTTCGGTATAGCGCGCACCAATGGTCACCGACCACTGGTCGTTCAGGTCGATTGAGCTTTGTGCATACACAGCAGTAGACTTGCTGTTGTTACAACCTGTTACCTCTCGTGTTAAACCCGGCACACCGAACGCAGCACGGCCCAAGAACCCGAGAATGGCATCAAAGTGACCACATGACTCGCCGTCATAGTTATAAATTCCACCTACGACCGAGTAGCCCTCTTTCGCGTAGCTAAACTGCACTTCGTGACTGGTGTTTTCATCGTCATAGAACGCCGGCACGTCAAAAATATCTAAGGGCGTGTTATCGAAGTCGATGTTGGTATCTGAGTAGCTCTCGCGCGACGCACCAATGTACTTAACGGTTAGCTCGTCTGATACATTCCACTCAGCCGTCAGACTAAAGCCTTTAAGCTCGACATAGTTATCGGTAGGCATCGACGTGTAGGAATCAAACACCGAGCCGGGAACTGGCGCATTGGTCAGCAAACTTGGCAACAAGCGGTAGCCGCCTTTCGCGTTTGAATCGTCCTCTGTTTGATCATAGGCGAGTTGTATGAACAGGTTATCTGTTGGGGTTAATTCCAAAGTCGCACGCATTGCGGTCAGATCTTTGTTGTAGTTCTCTGGGTCTTGGTAGCCCATGCTATCAGCGATGATCAAGTACTCGCCAAAACCGTCTCTCGACAAATCCGCGTAGCCCAAGCCCAGATAAGCCTTATCTTTCACTAAGGGCAATTCAGCCGTTAATTTCAAATCCTGCTGACCATAAGAACCCACGGTCACATCCACCTGCGCATTGGCGTCGCCTGACATACGTTTGGTGACGTATTTCACGGCGCCACCAATGGTATTTTTGCCATACAATGTGCCCTGAGGTCCGCGCAGGACTTCGATACGCTCAACGTTTAACAAATCGAGCACAGCACCTTGAGGGCGCGCCATGTAAACGTCATCGATATAAATACCTACGCCCGGCTCGTAGCCCCACAATGGATCTTGCTGACCGACACCACGGATAAACGCCGTCAGAGTCGAGTTGGTACCACGACTGTTCTGCAAGGTAGTGTTAGGCGAGAACTGCTGCACTTCAGTCAGCACCGAAACGCCTGCACTGTTTAAGGCTTCAGCTCCCAATGAGGTCACTGATACTGGAACTTCTTGTAGGTTCTCGGTGGTTCGTCGGGCCGTAACCTCGACCACCTCTAAGGTTGCTTGACGCTTTTTTTCTGCGCCGTTTTGCGCATTCGCTACCTGACCAGTGACTGCCAAGGTCACCGCTGTGGCCAATACAGACAACTTCATTCGCGTGTTCATGACTCCATCCTCACTCGTTATGTTTATGGTTCGCTTTCAACACTTGTTGAAACTGACACCCACATTAATTCAACATTTGTTGAAGTGTCAAGGGGTGAAATGACGAATTTCGCTACGATAACGAAACAGCTTGCGAAAAGGATAGCTCTCGGCTTGCTGAAGTTTGAGAGAAAAGCGGCGGTAGGCGGTTCCGCACACGAGTGCATGCGGAACCGCCTACAGGAAAGACGCTTAAGCAGATGCTGAATTCGGGACCGATACCTTTAATATCTGAGGTCCACGGATTAAACCACCCGGCGTTGGACCCTGCATCACTCCGTCTTTGAACGTCACTACGCCGGATTTAATGGTGGCGACGTAACCGTCCGCTTGTTGCAACAAACGCTTACCTCCTGCCGGCAAGTCAGAGGCAACCCAAGGTTCACCCAACTTGATTGCATCCAGATCAATGATATTTAAATCCGCCAAATAGCCTGGTTCGATAACGCCTCGATCATTCAGGCCATAAAGACGCGCCGTGTCTCGGCACTGACGCTGTACTGCATACTCCAACGACAATCGCCGACCCTGACGGTCTCGTACCCAGTGCTGCAACATGTAGGTGGAAGCTGCGGCATCGCAAATCGTACCGCAGTGGGCACCACCATCAGACAAGGAGTTTACGCAATCATCTGAATGCAAAGGGTCCTCTAGGAAATTGTAGTTACCATCGTCCCAGTTAAGTAAAGGAAAATAAATAAATCCTGTGCCCTCGTTACTGAGCAGCAAATCATAAGCGTATTCTGCCGGTGCCACACCCGCAGCGCTGGCCAAGGACTCAATCGATTCGTCGGCGGTAGGCTCGTAGTTAAAATCTGGCCCCATGGCGTACAGCATGTTAAAGGCCGACGACATCATCTCGATAATAATCTGCAAATCCGGGTCCAGTATTTCATTGGGTTCGGCAATTAAACGAGCGCGAAATTCGGGGTCGTTCAGTGCTGCCCATTGTTCTACCCAGGGCTTGTGTGCAATCGCCATCCAGCTCGCCTTCGCAGTAAACGGGTGCAGACTCGCCTGAAAACCTAAAATCAAACCCGTGGCACGCATCGATACCTGCGCCAAGATATTGGCGCCCTTGGCATTTTCTTCTCGCATATTTTTCAGCATGTCGTCGAAGGGCATGGCTTTGATCGGCGACTGTAACGCGGTGTAGGTCACCGGCACGCCGTACTCTCGACTCAACTTACCCATCCAGCCGAACTCATCCCATTCGGGCACCAAGTCGCTCGACAACTCAAACACGCCGTGCCCAACGCGACCCATGGCTGCGCCAATCGCGAGCAACTCTTCTTTGGTTGCAGTGGTACCTGGCACCAATTCTTTTTCAATGGATTTATGCAGCACCGTACGCGACGTCGAGAAGCCCAATGCGCCGGCCTTTAAACCATCTTCCACAATGGCTGCCATAAGCGCAATATCAGTTTCGGTGGGGTCCTCATTACGGGCACCGCGATCACCCATCACGTAAGCGCGTACCGAGCCGTGTGGCACTTGTGCGGCCACGTCAATGGTGCGAGGCAAGGCCTCGAGTGCGTCCATGTATTCCGGAAAGGTCTCCCAGTTCCAGCTCATGCCCTCAGCCAAAGCCGACCCCGGAATATCTTCAACGCCTTCCATTAATCCAATAAGCCATTCGTGCCGAGAAGGTTCAGCAGGTGCAAAGCCCACACCGCAGTTACCCATAACAACGGTGGTGACACCATGCCACGATGAAGGCGCCATCTCTTGATCCCAAGTCGCTTGGCCGTCGTAATGCGTGTGGATGTCAACAAAACCCGGGGTGACTATTTTTCCGGTCGCATCAATTTCTTGGACCCCGCGACCGAGTCCTTGCCCGACGGCAACGATCTTATCGCCTTGCACCGCCACATCGGCCTGCCGCGGAGTACCGCCATTACCGTCGACCACCGTACCACCACGAACCACTAAATCGTACATTACTAACCTCTTATTATTTACTTAACACCGTTCAGTAAGAGTGCTAAAGCACCGAGCGGATGTCAATTAAATCGTCGGCACCTTGTCAAACCAGGGGAGCGACTGCTCAAGCTGGCCTGCCAATGAATACAGCAAACCCTCGTTACCGAAATCGGCGGCAAACATGCTACCTATGGGCAGGCCTGCCGCAGTCCAGTACAAAGGCACGGACATCGCAGGCGCACCCGTCGCATTGAACAACATGGTGAAGGCTGAGTAGCTCACGACATCCATTTCGTACCCCTTGTCCATCCGTGTTAAAGCGAGCTTACCTAAATCCAGCGGCGGATTGGCAAGCGTCGGCGACAGCAAGACATCGAACCGTTCGTGCAAGGCACTCACGTGGCGGCCTATTCGATGAATGGTTTGTACCGCCTCGTGATAATCTGACGCCTTGTTATTTAAAGCCGCTTGATAACGCTGCCAAATCAAGGGTTCAAGATCGTCCTCGGTGACTTTGCGCTCAAGCACATGCTCACGCGCCTTGACTTTTGCCACTGTACCGGCGGCCATAATTTGCGCGGTAGAACCATAAAACTCACGTGGGTCAATGCCCAGGGCCACGGGCTCGACGCTATGCCCTAAACTCTCGCACAGCTTAGCGGTGTGCATCACCGCCGCAATGCAATCGGCATGCACGGGTGTTTGGGATACTGGTGTCGTGACCAAACCGATGCGGAGTTTCTGGGGCATCTCGCCAACAAAACGAGAGAACGAGTGCCTAGGACTTTGCGGCCCCCCCGCTGCGCCCGCTTCCGGCCCCGCCGTTGCATCTAATAACGCCGCGCTATCGCGCACGGAGCGAGAAACACAGTGGGTAACGCTCATCCATGCGTGAATGGCTTTTGGCCCATGAGGCGTTCGGGCGCGGCTGGGCTTCATCCCGAAAAGCCCACAACAGGAGGCTGGTATTCGAATAGAACCACCCCCATCGGTCGCATTCGCCAAAGGCAGAATACCCGCGGCCACTGCGGCGGCTGACCCACCCGATGATCCGCCCGTCGTCTTACTTAGATCCCAAGGGTTGCGAGTATCGCCAAACAGAGTCGATTCGGTTGTGGCGGTACCGCCAAACTCGGGACTGGCACTTTTCCCCATCATCAAAAAGCCAGCGTTAAGATAGCGCTGCACCACGGTGTCGCTATAAGAGGCGACCTGATCCTTAAAAAAGCGCGAGCCTTCGGTGGTTTTGGTGCCCTCTAGCATTAAGCCCAAGTCTTTCAACAAAAACGGCACACCCGCGAAAGGGCCCTCGGGTAAACCGTGCTTAATTTGGTTACGCGCATAATCGTATAGAGGCTCGACAATGGCGTTAATTCTGGGATTTACCGCCTCGGCAAGGGCAATGGCCGTTTCCAACACTTCCGTTGCGCTAAAGTCTTTCCGCCGAATGCCTTCTGCTAAAGCTAAGGCGTCCAACGAGCGATAATCACTCAAACTGATCGGGGCCCGGCTAGCCCAGCTTAGACTGGAGGCACTTGCCGCCATCGAGGCAGCGGCAACACTAAAATTTAGAAATGAGCGGCGAGATAGTGCCATGGTAAACCTCCTTTTTGAGGTCTACAGTGCGCGAAAACAGAGGTAAGGTAAACGTCTGATCGGCTTATACAAGCGTTCACATGGGCTCCAGACGCAGGCGGAACCCAAAGCAAAACTACAGCGTTAATGCCTCTTCATCGAGGATGGCGGGATCCTCGACACAGGGCCCCATGAGCCCTCGTACGGCCGTCAGGGTCGCGGCATCCATATGCTCTACCGCAAAACCCAATTGCGATCGCCCCGCGTGCTGAAGATAGGCGTGCAACTCGAGGTTGCCTTGCTCAGTCTCGAGCACAATCGTGAAGGGCTCGTTGTACTGAGCATCAAAATTTGGCGGCTCATCTATCGCTAGACCCGTTAGAGACAGGTTCACCAAGGTACGATGCCACACCGACGCGCCTTGGCGAATTTCCACGGGCAGCTCAATCTGCACACGCGTATAGTGGCGACGATCTGATTCATGCTCGGTCATGTTTAACTCCGACAATCTGTTTCATTTAATATTGCAACAGCACAGCCATGACCGCAATGCTAAATTACGGCATCTCCCGCAAACTCACCCAGTTTGGGAAGGTTTAAACCTTTAATTTGCGGTATTTCACACGCTGTGGCGCCTGTGCTTGAGCCCCTAAACGCTTTTGGCGGTCTTCTTCATAATCGGTGTAGTTACCCTCATGGAATACCACACCACCGTCGTCTTCGTAAGCCAAGATATGGGTTGCCACTCGGTCTAAGAACCAGCGATCGTGCGAAATCACCATTGCACTACCGGGGAAGGCCAGCACGGCTTCCTCTAATGCGCGCAAAGTTTCGACGTCCAAGTCGTTGGTCGGCTCGTCTAGCAACAACACGTTCGCGCCCTGCTTAAGCAACTTAGCCAAGTGCAAACGGTTACGCTCACCACCCGACAAATCTTTAACGAACTTTTGCTGGTCACTGCCTTTAAAGTTAAAGCGACCGACATAAGAGCGTGAATTAGTCTCGTAGGTGCCAATGCGCATCACATCTAAACCGTCGGAGATTTCTTCCCAGACGGTTTTGTTACCTTCCAGGTCGTCGCGTGACTGATCGACATAAGCGATTTGTACGGTTTCACCCACTTCAATTTCGCCACCATCAGGCTGCTCAAGACCTACCAGCATCTTGAATAAGGTCGACTTACCCATACCGTTGGCACCGATAATACCGACAATACTGCCTTTGGGTACCACAAACGAGACATCATCAAACAACAACCGGTCACCAAAGGTTTTGCGCAGATTGCGCACTTCAATCACCTTATCACCCAAGCGGGGACCGGGTGGAATATAGATCTCGTTGGTTTCGTTGCGGGTCTGAAACTCTTGTGACTGCAATTCATCAAAGCGCGCCAAACGCGCCTTGCTCTTGCTTTGGCGCCCCTTAGCGTTGCTGCGTACCCACTCCAATTCCGCTTTGATGGCTTTTTGGTGCGAGGCTTCTTGACGCTTCTCTTGCTCGAGGCGCTTTTCTTTGGCTTCAAGCCAATCCGAATAGTTGCCCTCGTAAGGAATGCCGCGACCGCGATCGAGCTCTAGAATCCAACCCGCAGCGTTATCCAAGAAATAACGATCGTGCGTAATGGCCACCACCGTACCAGGGAAATCGTGTAGGAAGCGCTCGAGCCAGGCCACACTTTCAGCATCCAAATGGTTGGTGGGCTCGTCTAACAACAACATATCGGGCTTGGACAACAACAAACGACACAAGGCTACGCGACGGCGCTCACCACCCGACAGCGTGGTAACATCTGCATCCCAAGCGGGCAAGCGCAGCGCATCGGCCGCGACCTCTAAGGTGTGGTCAATGTTATGGGCGTCGGTCGCCTGAATAATGTCCTCTAACTGCGCCTGCTTTTTCGCCAGCGCGTCGAAGTCAGCATCGGGTTCGGCATAGGCCGCATACACTTTATCCAGTTCGGCTAGGGCATCGATGGCATCTTGCACGCCTTCTTCGACGTTGCCTCGCACTGTTTTATTGGGATCAAGCTGCGGCTCCTGCGACAAATAGCCAATTTTAATACCGGGTTGCGGACGAGCTTCGCCCAAGATATCGGCATCCAAGCCCGCCATAATCTTTAACAGGGTAGATTTACCCGAGCCGTTTAAACCCAACACACCAATTTTGGCGCCTGGGAAAAACGACAAAGAAATATCTTCAAGGATTTTACGCTTGGGCGGAACAATCTTGCCCACGCGGTTCATTGTGTATACGTACTGCGCCATAAAAACAACCTGATACCATTCGTTAACAGAAATGACCTTGCACAAGGCCGAGGTTGACTACCTCAGTGACACTATTGCGCGAGCCTTGCCTCAAAAGTCGTTGCGGAATTATCGCATACCATCAGCAAGTTTCACACGGGCCCAGGGGTATGCGTTACCCCAATCGATACTTATCGGACTGAATACTTAAAGAGCAATTGCAGGCTCTTGGGCCACCTCCGGCGGGCTTTCAGACTCGGGCGCATAAATCTCGGTAAACGCTTCCAGCTTCCAGTCATTTTCGGAGCTGACTTGAGCAATATGGAACAACGCATCACCTTCGTACGCCAGGGGCAAATTGGTTCTGCCAATCACAATACCACCTTGGTCGGCAACCACAGCGACCTCTTGCGTACCCAAAGGATCGGCAATAATACCGATCACTTGGCCTTCTTCGACCAACTCACCCAGCGAGACCAATACCCGCAGCACACCGCTATCCGGGGCGCGAACCCAAGCGGTTTTTTCACTGATCATGGGTGGTTTCGTTTTACCGCGGCTTTTACGCAACATACCAATGTGGCGCATGACATTCAAAATACCCTTTACACCCGCACGGATGTAAATTTCGTCAAATCGCAGGGCCTCGCATGACTCGTACAACAAGACGGGAACGCCCTTCTCAGCCGCAGCTTGTCGCAACGAGCCATCTCGAATTCGGGCGTTAATAGCAATGGGCGCACCAAAAGCATTGGTCATAGCCAGCGTTTCGGGGTCAAGCAGATTCGCGCGAATTTGTGGAAAGTTACTACGATGACGTGCGCCAGTATGCAAATCGATACCGTGAGTACAGTGCGCAACGATCTCGCTCATAAAGGTTTCGGCAATGCGCGCCGCTAAGGACCCGCTCGCAGATCCCGGAAAGCTACGATTTAAATCACGCCCGTCGGGGAGCTCACGCGTCTGGTTCACGAACCCGTAAACATTGACGATAGGAATGGCAATTAAGGTACCGCGCAGTTTATCCAGCATGCGGCTCATCAACAGCCGACGGATAATCTCCACCCCGTTAATCTCATCGCCATGAATAGCAGCACACACAAACAGGGTCGGGCCAGGACGCTTGCCCCGCACAACGTTAATGTTCAAACTCAAGCTGTCTTGCGTGTAAACCGGGGCGACCGGGATGTTCACGATCTGACGCGTATTTGGGAGTATCTCGACTCCACCGATCACCATTGGCCCTGCCATCACTCTCCTTCTAACAAGCACAGCGTGCTGTAAAGACAAGGTAAATAATACTTTTCCACCCTTCGCGCTCTGCGGCGACTTGGGCCTTGATACTAAAATCTGCTAGCAAGCGGCTTTTCCAGAACGCTGCTATTGGTTATCGAACAAGACGTCTCTAACCCTTTGCGTGTCCACGCAGAGTTAAAGGCTTGGCGTGCTCTTCAACAAACCGAATAATCTTATTAGCGACATTAATACCGGTCGATTCCTCGATACCACGCAAGCCGGGCGATGAATTGACCTCCATCACCAAGGGCCCACGCGCACTGCGAAGAATATCCACCCCTGCCACGTGTAAGCTCATCGCTTGCGCCGCTTTTATAGCCGTGCGCCGTTCTCCGGGCGTAAGCTTCGTAACCTCAGCCGAACCGCCGCGATGCAGGTTGGAACGAAACTCACCGCTTTGCGCTGTACGCTCCATGGCGGCCACGACTTTACGTCCAATCACAAAACAGCGCACGTCAGAACCACCGGCCTCTTTGATAAACTCCTGCACCAGAAAATCGGCCTTAAGCTCACAAAAAGCATCGATCACCGACTCGGCAGCTTTTATGGTCTCGGCCAACACGACGCCTCGGCCTTGCGTCCCCTCTAATAACTTAACCACCAAAGGCGCACCACCCACCAGCTTGATCAATTCACGCGTGTTGTGCACATCATGCGCGAAACCCGTTTTCGGCATCCCAATACCTTTGCGTGACAGGAGCTGCAAGGCGCGCAACTTCGAGCGAGAACGGCCCAAGGGAATAGACCCGGTTAAACAATAAACACCCATCATCTCAAACTGGCGAATTACCGCCGCACCATAAGTGGTTACCGAAGCACCAATTCGTGGAATCACCGCATCATAACCCTCTAGCTTATCGCCCTCATACCAAATAGCGGGGTTGGAACTGGTAATGTCCATGTAGCACTTCATGTGGTCAATCACGCGAACTTCGTGGTGACGTGCCTGCGCGGCCTCGACCAATCGGCGGGTGCTGTACAATCGGGGGTTACGGGAAAGGATCGCGATCTTCATGTTTCTCTCTAATGATGTCGGCCCCTGCAAAACGCGGGACTGGGTTGCTTGCGTCAACCAATGCTTGGCATTGTCGCATAGGACCTAGTTTTCACCTAGCGGGCCAAACGCGTGAATTATGCGCTAAATCTGTGGACTAGGGCTCATGGCGACGGCTCAAAAACTGGATAAGTCAGGATTTGGTACCTCGTAATCTTTTAAGAACACAAAAATTAGCCAAGCGGCTGCAGCCTGTTTCGCGCGGAGCGTCACGCGACAGGACCTCGCGTGCGTAGCGAGCCGTGGACGGCATCGAAGCGATCTGCAAGAAATTGGCTAAGACGTAAGGGCGGATCATTAAACGTTGAATTTATTAAGAATCTAAACCCGCGCCCACCTCGTCATTTATTTTGCTTACGCACGATTCCCTCTCGCTAATGGCGACGGCTCAAAAACTCGCACTCGCCTAGCGCCTCGTGCTCAGACATTTTCGCCGACTGCCTCGCCAACCGCGCTCGGTCAAAGCAGCGCACTGAGTGTTCGCAAAAAAAATCACGAGTCTGTGCGCTAGCTTCGTGCCAGCGACCAGCGACCAGCCACCAGCGACCAGCGACCAGTGACCAGTGACCAGTGACCAGTGACCAGTGACCAGTGACCAGTGACCAGCAAAAATCAAACGTTGCCTAACTCATGTCAAGTCGCGATACTCTCAGTTTTGGAAACCGAGCAATAACATGCCCAAGGCAATTCAAGTAGGCTGGCGCGAATGGCTAGCATTGCCCGAACTGGGCATTGAACACATTAAAGCGAAGGTCGATACCGGCGCACGTACCAGTGCCTTGCACACTTTTTACATCGAGCCGTTTGAACGCAATGGCGAACCTTGGGTGCGTTTTGGCGTGCATCCGATTCAAAACGACCCCTCAACCGAAGTTCATTGCACCGCCCCAGTCAAAGATCAGCGCACCGTCAGAGACTCGGGTGGACATGCCGAAGAACGCTTTGTGATAGACACCGACATCACGCTGGGTAACCAGACCTTTAGTGC
>Ga0209652_1002927_pt1 | contig 12864 bp, 7 predicted proteins | sample SaaInl74LU_5_DNA_FD_184641 | JGI IMG/M metagenome (GOLD analysis project Ga0209652, IMG submission 184641) | Marine microbial communities from expanding oxygen minimum zones in the Saanich Inlet - ESP_74LU_5_DNA (SPAdes) (version 2) | ecosystem: Environmental > Aquatic > Marine > Intertidal zone ...
AAAGAGCCAGCCGTCAACACCTGTCAATAATGATGATCCAAGTACATGGACCAAATCAAAGAAGAAACGAATGAGACAAAAGCGCAAAAGAGAAGAAGAGGCAGCGAAGAAGCTGTCAATGGGTTCTGGCGAAAGTAGTACACAAGTTGTGTCTAGCCCCAAAAAACAATCTACATCAAATAATGATAGTGATGACATTGCAAACAAAAGGCAGAAAGTAGAAGCAACAAAACAATCTTCAGCAGACGCAAATAGTAATGATATAGAAAGCAGTCCTAAGAAGAAAAAGAAGAAGAAGAGTAAAAAGAAAAAGAAAGATGCAGCAACAGATGATGCAACCGAAACTACTACAGAGAATTCTTCCACTGTAAATAAAAGCGACATAAGTGACACCAACACTTCTACACAAAGCAGCAGCAGCAAGCCACAAATGAAGATATCACTACCAAAACCATCAATGATGTCCACACTTCAAAAAGCCTTCCTCGAACGGCTAACTTCCTCTAGATTTCGTGAACTCAACGAAGACTTGTACACAAAACCGTCACAGGATTCCTTTAAACAATTCACAGAACGTCCAGAGTTATTTGATCAATATCATGTTGGCTTTCGTAAGCAAGCGAAAGAGTGGCCGGTGAATCCAGTAGATGTGATTTATAAGAAGATTGTGACTACGTGGAGAAAGGAGGTTCAAGGAAGCAAAGGCAATAAAAGCAAACGAGAGAATGTTGTGGTGGCTGATTTTGGATGTGGAGATGCCAAGCTTGCTGAAAGGTTGCTATCATTGAAGATTGGGGGTGATGGTCAACTGACAAATCAACCATCTAAGAAAGCGAAGAAAGGAAAGCAAAGTGATGACAAGTCATCTTGTCCCTTTGATGTGTACTCTTTCGACTTGGTATCCGGTGGCAATCCTCTTGTTACACCCGCAGATATGTCAAATGTTCCTCTCTCAGATGAATCTATCGATGTGGCAGTATACTGCTTGGCCCTCATGGGTACAAATGTAGCAGACTTTGTACGGGAAAGCTGGCGTGTCCTAAAGTTCAATGGTGTTTTGAGAGTGGCAGAAGTAAGATCTAGGTTTGAGACTGCATCTGCGGAAAGCAATGGTGACAAACAAAACAAGGGGAAGTTTGGTCACCACAAGAAGTTGAAGAGTAGGAACAATGCACATCATCAGAACAAGAGAAGTGACAATAATGACGATGATGATACTCCTCAGCCACTCATGTTGCTTGACGAATTCATGGCATTGATGCAACGTTGTGGCTTCCAGTGCACGAATATGGATCGTTCCAATAAGATGTTCTTGTTCATGGATTTTGTCAAAATTGATGGTGGATCAGGGCTGGCGGAGCATGAAAACTTTTCAGCCAAGCCTTGCATTTACAAACGTCGATGAAGATAAGTTGTGGCGATTACTTCACAAGAGGTTTCCTAAGCTAGTGCTTGCAAATAATACTTTCAAATGCTGTAAAGTAGCGTAGATAAGTTCTCATCCTTGCGGCCACAGCAACAACCTCTTGCACAAACTACAAACTACTAGCATGCAGGAGGCTGAGCAGAGGCATGCTGTCCATAATAGGTATGGTAAAGACTTTACCGCATTGATTCACGAACGACTCTAAATGGTGAATGACTACTAGTGAGAGTGATTTAGACAATAAATATCTAAGATCCAGGTATTTCGAATTTACGGTTATTAAAATTCAAACTCTGTCTTACCGGGATAAGAATGGCCTCTTGGATCAGTCCAGCAGGAAATCGGCATCAAATGGCCCATCACTACTAATTCCTAACATGGAATCTGTAAATTACGAGAAAATCCTAATCGTGTAAGTATGTATGATCGCCGATAAGGTCACCGTTTTTGGCCTCTAATCACGTTCCACGAAGACCACGACGGAAAAAATCGTCGAATGTTCAAGAAATAATAATACAGGTCACATGCAACAGAAGCCCCGCCGCCCCCCCATCAAACTACCATCAGAAATAATAAGATAGGAACAAGCTTCTCTTCTATTGAAAAATTGCTGAGCTGGATAAAGAAGAAGTCGACAACCCAGAGCAAACATTTAAACGCGGCGGCGGCACCACAACACCAAGCTCACTTTTGAAATCGGAAATAGAAATATCAGGTCTCTACCTGCGATTACCTGCTACTGACAGCTGCAGTGCGTGGATCGAATAATAATAATTCGCAACGATGGCGTCTTCGGCGTTCTCATTCCATTGCATGATATGCTTCGAGGAGTTTGATCCGATCACCAATTTTCCAGTCGTCCTCCCCTGCGGCCACACTTATGTGTGCATCAATTGTGCAAACCGCTTGGACAAGTGCATGGAATGTCGCACACCTCTCACCATGAAGGTAGAGGTTCCACCTCCTCCACCGGGCCAATCATCTACTCCAGAAACGCATCACAAGGAGAATCAACCTCAGCACGGTCGCCTTTCTCCGGCTCTTCAAAGGAGACAACAGCTCGTGCAAAACCGATACGGTCGGGCTCCAGAGCTGACTCCCCCTAAGCCACCACCACAATCGATCAAACAGCGTCTTCCTCTCCCAAAAAATGCAGTGTTGCTGAGCTTGATTCAAGCTTCTGAGCCTGCGAGGCGGCGAGCCACTACCGCGGATTCTCCTCCCGAAGTGCCCCCAAAAATAAATCGGGAGACTTCTCCAAATTTCCATGACACGCCAACATCAAATAATGTAGCTCTTCCTGCAACCCCTCCAACACCAAAGCTACTCGCTAGGTCCAGTGCCCCAGGAACACCGTCGCTCCTACCAAAGTTCAGCAAAGCGTCAGCACTATTTGTGGATACAGGACTTACTGCACCGTCATCGTCCTCGGAATTTCATCACATTGACGATGACGATATCGAAGAGCATCAGATACGTGTTGGTACCTATCTGGAGGGGGGACCATGTGGAACGTATGCCGTAGCAGTCAAGACTGGACTATTAGTATATCCCACACTGTTTGAACATGCACTCCCAAATACAGTTGGAAATAATAATAGCAAGGATGTCAATCCAAGTTCAAGTCAGCCCACTGCTGAGCAGCCGGACCAGTGGAAGAGAGATGTAGATGAATTAGTGAAGCGTAGTTATCGGGAGAAACAACAACTGCAAATGAAGGAACATGAATGTGTGGAAAAGAAGATGCCGGGAAGAACGAAGTCGTATGCAAATTACCCCCAATCTAAGATTTCACCCACCCTTTTTGAAGGTGACGAATGGCAGCAGGAGGTGTCCATTGATGACGATGGGGAAAAATTCAACCTTGGAATGAGACTCAGTGCGAGCTTAAGCAATCGGAGTCGTGAAAACAGGGATGATGATTATCCCGGCTCGTCGTCTTCGTTCTCGTACTCCCATGATGGATCGGTATGTGGAGAAACAAACGATGACTCTAACCTCAATCGATCATTGTCACTGACCAATGCAATGTCATTCACACGACAACTATCAGTTCCCATTTCGCCACCTCGGAACAAGGCAGATTCGTGTGATGAGTTTGACAGGCCATTAATAAGATTGAAATACGGAGATCGTGTACAAGTTGTGAGCATGGATTCGAGAGGGTGGGTCAAGTTGGCAAGGGGTTATGGTTATATTCGTCTGCAGAATGACAAGCAGTTGGTGAAAGGTGAGTGTATTTGTTTGAAATAATTCGAAAGCTGTTTGTTACTTCTGTGAGTCTAAACAATCGTTGTTTTGTATGATTCAGTCGGTGGAACAAGCGATAGGGCATGTCAAATCGAAGCAACTCTCCACGAACTCTCAATTGAAAGAGATCGCCTGAAAAATGAGCAAACCAAACTTGAACGTCTTTCTGCAGGTCTTATGATCGATTTACAATCCACTCTTCTCACTTCTGATGACCACGTTATATGCTCTGCTCCTGAGGGTATGCCACGTATTGACTCAGACTTGGAACTATCGACTGGGCGTAACAGGAAGCCAAGTTTGGACGATTTGAGCGTCAAATCAAAGTCACCGAAACCAATAGTTTTGAGTAACAGCTCTGGTGCTATTCCTGATATCCGGATGACAAAGTCTCATTCTCCAAGCCGGGTTGCGAGAATAGGTGGGACTAATCCGCCCAGTCCACCACCTACTGATCCACGGCTTTCAACACCTACGAGAGTTAACTTTAGGACGGGGATGAGTGGGCACAGGGCCTTGTTGAGCTCAAATACGCATCCCCACGACTTCATTGGAACGCCTGGCTCGGTGCGGTCGATGAGCAATCATTCTGGGATATCTAGGGGGAAGAAAGTGACGAGGCCGAGGGCAAGCATTTACTAGAGAGATGCGATCAATGTCTTCATCCTTGTCTTGTCATGCTGTTACTATACATTTCTAATTTATGATAGTGTTGAGATTAATTTACTTTTGAATGCGTCTGCCTCCTCAATTGATTTAACCTCAAAATAGATGGCCCTTCATTCAACAACAACTTTAGCAAGGTGAACGCGAGTCATGATATATGGTGGTGACCGATGTAGATACGCCGTACCGACCATACAATATGAGGCAGATGATGACAACATGCACCATGTCAAAATAATTGCTTCCTACACCGTCCTAAGTCCTAATCAATCCAACAACGACGATGAGTGACTCTTCCAGCGGAGAATCATCTGATGACTCCATCCTTGCCTCACCAGTCTTCAAAAAGCGAGACCGCCGCACAGAACGTGCATCGAAAAGCAAGCTCAGTTTCCTCGATGCATGTTTGAATGGAACAAATGCCAGGACCGATGCGCAGCGACGCCTTGCAGAGGTGGAGAGTGAGCACATAGAAGAACAAAATAATCTTGAGAAGGACGAAGAAAGCCCACCAAAGTCTCAGAATCATAATGCTGCTGCCGATGCGGTTGAAGCGAAGGAGACCGACACAACAGATGAGGCTAACAATGACAGCGACGGCAGCGGTAAAAATGTTACCATCGCAGCACCACAAAAAGCAACAGTAGAACGGGCACCAATGAAATCTAACAAACAAAATGAGGAAGATTACTGGGATAGAGTAGAATCATTCAACAGTACCAATAAGGCAAAAATGACTGTTGGAATTGATGCAGACAGAGGTAAATTGTCGGACGCAATGAATGGGATAGATTACACGTCAGAAACCGATGATGAGGATGGTAAATGGACCGACGGTATAGGTGGAATGACAAGTGATCAACGGAGGAGAGAGGCGCGTGCAAAGTTACAAGGTCTTTCGGCATCTTTGGGACTAAGAAGAATGTTTCATGTCACAAACACAAAATCTAAAACTTGTGGCTACGATGATAAAGTTGAGGCAATAAATGAGCTGAAGAAGATTGCGACAACACTTCAAAAGAGATATCGCAATGAAAGCGGTGAAGCGGAAACAATTTTACGACGTCAGATGCTCGATCCGCTCAACAAGATATTTAAGAAGCCAAAGGATCTCATCTTTGACCTTTTGTTAAGGTTTTTGCAACGTAATCAGATCGTAAATGGAACATGTGAAGAAAGAGTTATTCTACCAAAGATTATTTGTCTGTGGATGTGGAATGCGGCATGCTCTTCGTATGAAGCAATGGGACACGTGTCAACTGCGTGTTGCCAAAACTTGGTGAAGATGATATTGAACGAGATGGATATCGATGACGGTATTTCGTTCAGCGCCGACCTAACGTTTGTCGAGAGATACTCCATTTCTGACTTGGTATCTCATCTAGAAAACGACTGCGGTTTGTGGTTAAGCAATGGTCCAATACCGTGTGATGATGAAAATATAGACCACAGCACTGGAAACGCTTCGCCTTCTTTGGACGTGTATGCAATGAAGAATGTATTCCTTCTCTGGAAAACTGCATTGGATAGAGATTTGATCAAGTCAAATACCGACAATGAAGACGCAACTCTGTTTGGAGGAGCAGCTAAGGCAGTCTCTGCTTTAACTCGCGTGAGCATTGATCCTGCTTTCAACTTGGCCAATGAGAATACAAACAACTGTATCGACACACTTCCCAGTCTCCTCCAAAGTCTACTGTCTTCTTTGATAAATTCGACAGTATGGCAAATAACAAAGCTGCACAGTGAATCAGATGCAAAGAAGTGGATAGAAAATGCTGCTGATGGTATGGTTCAAGCATGTAGTGACCTTTCTGCTGGCAAAGAAGGTGATGCCGATCATGACGATGACGATGGATGGCTTCCTCTAGCATGTGCGGCTGAACGCATGATAGATTTTCAGCACGGCGACGAAGAACATTCTGCGGATGTGATCGTATTGAAGCTCAATTTTGCGATGCTTGCTCTCGACCGCTGTTTGGCGGATGATGATACAAGTGATAGAGAAAATCAGTTGAAGGAGGCAACTACTCGTTTGAATGAATTGGTCATCAAGGACGACAGCAATGATGCAGCTAAACGCATGTTACAAATTGCAATGCAAGGATTGACTCACGCCGAAATTAGTCTGCGATATATTGACAAAAATTCAGATGCAATCATGCGAGACCATCCTCTGTTGCTTGCAGCTGTCATGCTTAGCGGCGAATGTGCATTTGCTGGTTTACATGTATCCAAGCAGATAGAGATGTGTAATTTGCAGTTGGAGGCAGAAGAAAAAGTTGCACTGGTTGAATTGATGTCGATCATCGAGACTACTTGCAACAATATCAAGAAAAAGTGTACATCTGTCATTGCTTATCCTCACTTGCGCCGCGTCAAGGAATACCTCACTCGCTTGGGCAAGACTATTGGTAGTATGAAAGGAAGGGCCGATAAACGTCGCAAGATACGGAACCAAGGCAGCCTTGATAGCTGGAGGAGAACGTCCGCGCCCCTGCCCGAAGATACGCAAGATGACGATGACATGTTTGAGTTTTCTCAGGATTCTAACTGTTCGTAAAGCCAAAGAAAATTCCTTGAGTCGCAAGATTAGCTGATTCTGCATGCAGTATACACGGTGAGAGAGAGAGGGATAAATGGTAATCTACATTATCTACGTATAGCCCTCCAAGGCAAGGTATTGTCTGATCACATATCCCAAGTTGACAAACATACCCAAACAAGCCTGAAGGTGATAAAGATCCAGCAGAGCATAAAGCTAAGCAAAGATTTAGGTCATCAGAAAGACACGTCTTGTTCACAAAACATAAACATCAAGATGTTACAATGCCGATCTAAATGAGTCTGCCATGCGATCCATTTGTTGCTTTGTTGACGGATCTTGCATCATTTCTTGCATAGCACCGATATATTTCTGAAAACTAGGGTCTTTCGCCATTTGAGCCAGTTGCTGCTGAAAGCTTGGGTCCTTCATCATTTGCGCGGCTTGTGCCATAACATTGGGATCATTCATGGCTTGCATCGCTTCAGCCATTGTATCTTTAGCCTCGTTCTTTAATTCAGCAGTACCTTTTTTCATCATGTGTTCCATTTTGGCTTGAAGTTTCGCAGCCTCATTGGGATCCTCCATTGCTTTTGCGGCAGCCTGGGTAGATTCTTTGAAGGTTTTGTCGTTGGTTAGATTCTTCATCTTTTTCTTCCATTCGGGGCTTTCCATCATTTTCTTTGCTTCTGCCATTAGTTGTGGGTCCTGTGGATGTAAGATGAATAAAATTGAGAACAATATTAGTTATGAGAACAAATAGATCAGCCGTGCATGCATTAGAAAGCATTTGCATGCAAGCATAGCAATAACAAGACAATACGTAATGTTAGACGCACCTGCATGTCTTGAAACAGTTGTGCAAGCATCTTGGGATCCTTGGCGGCTTGTTGAATACCAGCCATGCCCATTGAGATGTCATATTCGGCATCTTTCTTGGGATCCTTGCCATAAACGTAGGCGTCATCCTTGGCATCGACCGAGAATGCAATGGCCGCAAAAAGAGTTGTGGAAAATAAGGCAGACAGAAGCTTCATTGTTGCTGTGTGTAGTAAAGTGTATATATGAGAGGTGATTGAAGGTGATGGTGATAAAATCCGATCGACAATGAGATCGTTGCTACGGAGACAATGCAAGCTGTTCTTGGCATGATCCGGAGACTTCCACTCGGAGCTGATTCTTGCAAAAGCTCAATAAATCACACAAGTTCCAGCCTGGAAGCTAATTTGGACATCTATCTTAATATCCTCCTTTCTCTTTGTGCTTGCGTCCGTCTGCACTCGCCCGGGTTCTCAACAATTTCCGCCACCGCATTTTGCTTTTTGCTCCCAGCCATTGCTCATGAACTTGCTCATAACTTTTGCATTGTTCTGTAAACCGACCAACTACACTACACTACACCATGTCTGAATCAATCATTGGAATCGATCTTGGAACCACCTACTCCTGTGTGGCCTGCTTCGATGAGAAGACTAACAAAGTCGAAGTTATCGAGTCACCCTCTGGCCGAACTATGCCTTCTTGGGTCTCTTTCACACCTGAAGGAAAGTTGGTAGGTATGGCAGCCAAAGCTCAGGTGGCTTCCAACTCTACCAACACTGTTTACGATATCAAGCGTATCATTGGACGCTCTTTCACTGATCCTGTCACAGCCGAGGAAGCCAAGCAGTTTCCTTTCTCGGTCATTGAAGGAAATGCTCACGGAGAACCTAAAATTGTTGTAGACTGGCGTGGAGAGAAGAAGGAGCTTCGACCGGAGGAAATTTCTGCCATGGTCTTGGCCGAGCTCAAGTTGGCTGCCGAGCGTCATCTTGGAAAGCCTGTTAAGAGTGCTGTTATCACTGTCCCTGCTCACTTTAACAATCAGCAACGTCAGGCTACCAAGGATGCCGGGGCTATTGCCGGGCTTGATGTTAAGAGAATCATCAATGAGCCTACTGCTGCTGCTCTTTCTTATGGTCTCCATGCCAAAAACGATGCTGCCGCTAAGGGAGAAGCTACAGGAAAGGCCAACGTTGTCATCTTCGATCTTGGTGGAGGTACCTTTGATGTGTCAGTACTTGCCATGGACAGTGGAGTTTTTGAAGTAAAGGCCACTGGTGGAGATACTCACTTGGGTGGAGAAGATTTCGACAACGCCGTCATCACTTGGTGCAAGGAGCAAGTCAAAGCCAAGGATGCGTCCGTTGCTAAGAAGCTTGAAGGCAACTCACGTGCCCTTGCACGTCTTCGCAGAGCTGTGGAAAATGCCAAGCGTGTGTTATCTAGCAGTATGTCGGCAGAGATTGAAGTTGATAGTTTGGTTGGAGACTTTGACTTCTCTGTCAACTTGGACAGGGCTAAGTTTGAAGAACTCAATGCTGCATTGTTCAAGAGATGTATTGACACTGTAAAGGAAGTTTTGGATGATGCTGGATGCAAGAACAGCGAGGTCACCGATATCGTTTTGGTCGGTGGATCTACTCGTATCCCTTCTCTTCAAACTTCCTTGTACAACATGTTCGGTGGAAACATTGAGTTGTGCAAAACAGTTCACCCTGATGAAGCCGTAGCATACGGAGCTGCCGTCCAAGGCCACATCTTGTCAACTGGTGGTAGCGGAGGAGGAAAGGACTTGGCTGGTGCCGAAGCAATGACTGACTTGTTGTTGTTGGATGTCACTCCTTTGTCTCTTGGTATCGAATTGGAAGGAAAGCAGATGAGTACTTTGATCAAGCGTAATACCCCCATCCCATGCAAGAAGACCAGGACTTACACCACTGTTGATGACTGGCAAACCGAGATTGATGTTGTGGTTTACGAGGGTGAGAGAGCCCACGTTGATGCCAACAACAAGCTCGGCTCTTTCGTCATCTCTGGCGTCCAAAGAGCGCGTGCCGGTGAACCCAAGGTTGATGTAACATTCGCTCTTGACGCCAATGGTATTCTTAATGTAAGTGCTCGTGATCAAGTCACTGAAGCCGAAGCTAAGGCTGAAATTAAGGCCGAGAAGGGCCGCTTGTCATCTGAAGACATCGACAAGATGATCTCAGATGCTGAGAAATACCGTGATCAAGATGAAGAGCTCAATGCCAAGATGGAGTACAAGACATCGTTTGAAGAGGCATTGTTCACTGTTCAGAGTAAGGTAGCTGAATCAAACAAGGCTAATGAGATGAAGGAACTTACTGATCTCATGGACTGGCTAGAATTGGATTCTGAGAGTGCATCACTCGAAGAGATGAAGAAGAGAGGCCGAATCATTGAGGACACCTGGGGAATCATCGTTGCTTAAAAACACATTGATTTAATAATTAACATAAGCTAAGAACAGCATGTATTAGAGATCTAGGCGAGATACTTGTACTTTGATCTGTCTCCTTCAATACGCTCCATATATTCTCGTTCGATCAAAGTCTCTATTCTCTTCTTGATGTCACTTGACGAAGCAGGAAACTTGAGCTGTGTCATGACCTCCCCCATCAGTGCGCGGTGATCTAGAGTCTTTCGCGCTTTCATTATTCTGACAACAGCTGCATCAATAAGGTACAGCCTATCACTGCTCACTGCCTCGTGAGTTTTTGCTCGCTCTTTCACAGTTTCCTTCATTGTAATATTTGTGATCCGAATGCGGCGCTGGTTGTTTGTAAATGATGAATTGAACAAGAATCGATCATGCTCTCCAATATTGCGACGTATCTTTTGCTTCTTCTTGGGAGAGTCGCTCGCGTTTGCTACAGGAGCATCAATCTTTTTCAATACTCGAGTACCATCTCGGCCAAGGCTCAATGACTGCAATACTCGCTCCAGCTCACCTCGGTCGTCAATACCAGTTTTCTTCATGATATCATCAAGCTTGAGACCTCTTCCATCTGGGCCATCTTCATACTGAAAGCAGAGTAAAACTAACGTTTGACACACGTTCACATTCAGCTCCTTCGGAGCCCTCTCCTTGGGAAATGAAGCCTTCACTATACAATGCCCCAGAGAGTATTGCCATGCTATCCTTCTTCCTTGATATTTTTCGTTGTAGTAAGACTCAAATCTTTCTCGTTGCAAAAGGAGTTCAGATGGAAGGATGATGTTGGGGTACTTGGGGTAAACTGGCCAGTAGCCTGTGGTTAACACCTGTACCTCCATGTCGACGACTTTACCAGACGTCGACGCGGCATTTGTCGCACCTGATGCATATGCCGCATAGCTTGACATGATGTCTCTACTCATTTCCATATCCTTGAACATGCCCTCCATCTTTGAGGTATACGCAGTGCCGCATTCTGCTTTGAGTTTACTCAAAAATGAGCGTTCCATATCATATGATACTGAGCGACCAGTTAATAAACGCTTTGCCAAATCGCGCTTGAAGAACGCCTCAAAGACATCCTTGGACTGATTGTGACGGAACAGGGCGAGCACTTCACTCTGGAATGCCTCATTCGCGTCACCTGCCAATGCACCCTTGGTGACGGGTACTGCAGAAGATCCTGCCTTGGCATCCCTAAACCGACCATCAACATGCTTGGCGAGTAATTCTGCAGTGCGTCTTCCTCCATCACTATTGTCTTTTGAAGTTGCCTCATTCATTACATCTTCGAGAATTGATCGAACCATAGTTCCAAGGGATTCGTCAGAGCGAAACGCAATGTTATGGAGCGATTCAAGATGAGCCTTGAATGAGAGTAGGTCTGGAATGACCTTCCGTTCCATCTCCTTAATGTCCTTGACATTGCTGTTGTTATCAGAGACACCTTGACGGGTAATTTCCGATCCACGGAGTCTACCATATTCACCAAAGGCAACTCGCAGAGCCTGAAGTGCAGTTTCTTGTGACGTTGTCGAAGATGGGGCCGTGTTGCGCTTTCGTGGGGTGGATGATGAGTTTGTGGAAGATGACGGTGCCGAGGCTTGTGTCATCCTCCAGCATAGCCCATAAAGCCGCATTGCATTCAAAAACGTCTTTGAGCCAGTGTTGACTTTCCAACCTGCATTAGTACTGCTTCCATCACCATCATCGAGCATGGGGTAGAGATGTTGAGGATGCAAGATACCACTCGATACAAGGTGAGGGGCAAGCAATTGCGATTCAATGATGGCAGGGAATATCCTCCTTGTGTTGTTATTGATTGGAGACCATGTAATATCTGCCACGGGAGATGATGCATCTGCCGGAGCAGCACTTGTCAAACAACGGCTCTGTGAAATCTGACGAAGTGCCGCAGTAGCTAATGAATTAGAGGGGATGTAACAAGACGTCAATGCCGAACTTTGCTTCAACCTATTCTCCACATGTTGCAAAAAATCCGGAGCCGTGCGCTTGGATTCGCTCAATGCGTTGCCCCACCACTGTCCCTCCTTCTGGAATCTGATTGTAGCCCCCACTATCAACTCTTGGAGCAGTGGAGTTAGTGCACCCAAGTCAACACACGTCCTGACGCAGTTCCTAACTAATGGCCGAGTATCACCTATTGTACTATTACTACCCAGAGACGAACCATTGTTGTCATATTCTGAGAGAATGGCATATGCAGTGGTGAGCACCAACGATGTAAGCACCGGCAGTGTTTTGGTTGGAGGTGTCACATCAGTCATCCTATTATTGTTGGTTGGCGCCCTTGTCATGTGTTTGCGTAAACAAGCTAGTCCCACCTCCAACAATCCCCAAGTCCTAGTGTTTTGTGAAATGGAAGAGCGTTCTACCACTTTCCCCGCTGGTGGCTCATCTTTGCCACCACCTACAATGTCATCTAATTCCTTCTCTGAGAAATAGACACAAGCTCTATCCAACCGTGTGAAAATTGACCGTACAAAGTTTAGGTACTCATTGATGAAGGTGACACGGAGTACATCGTCCATACGCCTCAATAGTTCATAACGCTTTTCGCTTGGTGATGACGCTAGCGTCGAGGACGAATTCTTGGCAGAAGAGGAGGAAACGTCATTTTGCCCACTAATTGAGGCAGTGTCAATTTGACTACCACTGCTACTATTTCCCATACCA
>Ga0209652_1002928_pt1 | contig 12863 bp, 6 predicted proteins | sample SaaInl74LU_5_DNA_FD_184641 | JGI IMG/M metagenome (GOLD analysis project Ga0209652, IMG submission 184641) | Marine microbial communities from expanding oxygen minimum zones in the Saanich Inlet - ESP_74LU_5_DNA (SPAdes) (version 2) | ecosystem: Environmental > Aquatic > Marine > Intertidal zone ...
CAGCAGCCTCCAGCAGCAATGGCCGTCCACTCATCAACCGACCATCCAATCCCATAATCTCCATGGAAGAAGATGAAAGCAACGATTACAAATTAATACGCCTCAGTCAGTCGTCAGATGATGATGATGATCAGATTGATTCATCATCGGTTAATAACAAACAGAATCAGCAGCAACAAGAAGAGCTGAAACAGCCATCATCATCATCTAGTAATACGACCCACAAAACTACAATTGATGGTCCAAAAGTAAACTTCACCGCCTCCACCAAAACAGGCAGAGGCACCGGCCCCACTCCATCACGAAGTTCCCTCGAACTCGCCAAAAAAGGCAACGGCTACCTCGCCTCCCAAACCGACCTCACACAAACCTCACCCGAAAAGTTCGCCATGGGCTGCACCCTCCTCCAACTATGCGCCATCGGTAACCTCCCACAAGTCATTAATTACATCACTCAAACTTATCCACATGTCAACTTTCGTGATTATGATCGTCGTACAGCTCTACATGTTGCCGCCAGTGAGGGACATTTGGACGTGGTCAAATTCTTAATTGCACGGGGGGCCAAAATCAACCGATCGGATCGATGGGGTGGCAGTCCATTAGATGATGCACATCGTCATCGTCATTTGGTTGTGGCACGATATTTACGTTCCAAGGGGGCTACTACCGGAAGTGTCAATTTGACGAATAATTTGATTAGTGCTGCGGCTGCTGGTGATATTGAGGAGGTGCGTTTGATTGTGGAGAGTAATGATAATGTTGTTGGGATGGATATGAGTGGGAGTCAGAGTAGTAGTAGTAAGAGGGGGCATGGACGATCACAGTCTAGTGGGAGTGGTGGTGTTGGAGGGGGTGTGGTGAGAATGAGGACTGGGAGTATTGGGGGGATTTCAGTCAAGACTCCCACGTTGGATTTGAGTGGGAGTCGGAGGTTGGGGAAGAATGGTACGAGTTTGAATAATAGTCCTGGTGGTGGAACGGGTGTTGGTGGTGGTGTTAGTAATACTAGTACTGGAGGTACGAATATTTTGGATGCTAGTTCGACCCAAAACGCGACAACGGTGGTGGATATCAACAAGGGGGATTATGATCATCGGACTGCATTGCACTTGGCAGCAAGTGAGGGACATATTGACGTGGTAAAGTTTTTATGTAAGCGAGGTGCCAATGTCAACGTGGAAGATCGATGGGGCGGCCGACCATTAGATGATGCGCTTGAAAAGGATAACAAGCATGTTGCCGAGGTGTTACGTGGCTATGGTGCCACCACCAGTGCCAATTCAGAGGCGCTTAACAAAGCGCTAAGCTTCAAGAATAAGAATAATTTTCGGAAATCACTCCGATTAGTGAGGAATTCCAATGGTGGTTCATTACATTCGGGAATGGAGTCCTCCGATGAGGAAGATGAGAACTTACGAGTCGACTTTTCAGAATTGGAAATGATTGAACGGATTGGAAGTGGGGCATTCGGGGAGATTTACAAGTGTCGATGGAGGGGAATCCTCGTGGCTGCCAAGTGTATCAAGGCGTCCAAGATTCAAAAGGGGTGGTTGTTGAAGAAGCAGGTGCAGAGTCGTGATCGATTAAGTGAGCGAATGGAGCAGATTAAGCAAGCTAGTATTACCGAAGAGGAGAAGGAGCTTGCTCTGGAAGACTTTCGTAAGGAGACGGCGATTATGAGACGATTGCGTCATCCTAATATTGTCATGATGTTGGCGTACTCCCATACTGATGATGTGGAGGTGATGATATCGGAAATTTGCCGTTGTTCTCTATTGGACATTTTTCGGGCGAATGCTATTAACAACTCGCACTTGCCGAAGCGGACGCAAATCATTTATGCGCAGCAGTTGGCAGCGGGGATGAATCATTTGCACAAGAGTCGTCCACCCATTATCCATCGGGATTTAAAGCCAGCCAACTTATTGGTTGACTTTAGTGGAACCTTGAAAATTGCCGACTTTGGACTTGCAAAGATCCGACCAAATCCCGAGCAGAATGAAGTGGAGGCATTCCAAATGACTGGCGAGACGGGATCCTACCGTTTCATGGCACCGGAAGTGTTCCGTCACGAGGAGTACTCCGAAACTGTGGATGTATACTCCTATGCAATGATCTTTTACTACATGCTCCGTAGTATCCCTCCGTGGAGCGGTCTATCGGGAGTGGATGCCGCCACAAAGGCAGCCGTGGATGGAGAGCGGCCATTAATCCCTAGAGATGTGGATGAACGCATATCAACCTTGTTGAAGAGGTGTTGGGATGAAAATCCCAAGGGGCGACCTGGATTTGACGAGATTATTACGAGTTTGACGATTTATTCACATGATGTGTTTAACACTGATACTGACAATCCGGATTGGGAGCCGCATGAAAGTAAATGTATGCAAGGAGGATGTGTGATATCGTAGGAGTTGTTGGCAACAGTAGTGGCTGTACAAAAGTAGTACGGTAAGTGGACATCGTGATGAATCGTAATGTTGTTGTTTGACTCGAAGGGGTTGATTTCTACCGACGTCAAGCACAACTGTCTTGTCGCCGGATTGAATGCCCAATAGGAATGATTGACGTTATCGTCTAGTGGAAGTTTAGGACATTTCCATGCGCATGCCAAAACAGCAGCTTTGTCATCTGCCCAATGTCGCTGCTTCGCTGTGCCTGTATGCTACATATTCATGATGCATAAAGAGTTTTGGTTGATGTTACGCTTTCTAAAATTGAATACTTTCTTTTCTTCGTCGGCAACAGGAATATTCATTTTTATAAGACAACCTCGAGGCATGCATGATACGGATCAGCCCGCCTTCTTGATGTTTCATAGTACATAGTAGTAGTAAAAGGCTTTGGTGAAAAATGTAGGAGTATTGTACATGAATAGATGATCATTTCATACGCATACAGGCAGAAGACGAAGGGGTTATCGTTCCGTCTACGATTAGATCAACAGCACCCCTGCTTCTGAATGCCAATACGAGATCTGGAGTGCAATTTCAAATGCTGGTGGATAGATGGCGATCCGTCAGCCGAGGAAATATTATGTTTTGTTGGACAAAATGAAGAAGTTAAAGTAGATTCATTGTTTTATGGTCGATGGTCGATCATCTCCGCTGTGTCAAGTTCCAAGCGTGGAATGAGAAGAGACTTGTAAAAGTCAAATCAAAGACTGCATGCCGAAATGTGCGAAAAAAATAATTAGATAGTTTGGATGGGGGGCTGTCGCGGATGGACCTGCAAACGATTTTACTCTTGTCTGGTCAGACTTCAAAGTGTGCGAATCAAGTGCGAACAGTCACTGATCACGGAAATAATCCAAAACTCCTACCCGAAGTTCGGTACTCAGATACCGCTTCGCTATTAGGGATATGACGGGTTCCCCCTACCGCCCTCTTTAAATCAAAATGTTAGTCCATTCACTATATAAAAATGATGATAGAGGGCAAGCCCTCATAACTTAAGATAAGCTTATCTCACGACGGCTTCGCGAAGGGAACCACGCGCTTCAAAAAGTTGTCCACAGAAGCAGCACAGAAGCAAAAAGACGGCAGGGACAAGATACTTAAGGCCAAAAGCACGACCGCTTAAGACTATATATAGCCCTAAATAAAAGCACATACACGCATTAAATGTGAGGCAACCGCCCATCCTTGTGAACCTCTGGAGAGAGAGGAGTGCAAACCCAATTCCCAACCGCCGTCATTGTTCATTATTTCGCAGCAGCACGTTGGTAGGGATTGTTGAAGGTGGTCTTGAGGCAGCCCTGCTGAGGTTTAATTATTCTATCCGCCAACATGGATCATCATCTATCGCCGTCGGTTGTCGGTCTCCTTCGAGGCATGCTCCCCGACGGTTGGAATTACTTTGAAGATAATGCGTACGGCATGCGATGCGGTAAGTTGTCTCATGACGGCTACGATAAGTAGAAACTTGTCCATATACAATTGTATGCATATGATGTGGACAAAACCATAACATTGATGTTACTGATTCTCTTTTGACGTTTCTTGCTTTGCATTTCCCTCGATATTGTACATACAGATGGAATAAACATTAGCAGTCAATCAGACTCCAGCACCGATAGAGACAGCGGCCTACGGCTAATAACAGCCAATAAGTCCATCAAAATCTCATCGCTCAATCCAATAATGAACATCATTAAAGGGAACACCGAGTCGGAAAAAACGTCAGTCTATTATTTCGAAGTCTTCGTCATATCTGGTGATTGTGCCGTTGGATTCGTCCCTGCATTGGACAATAATTCGCATCATCACGATACTATTCTCCGCAATAATACGTCGTCTTCCATATCGGTGGGAAATTGTGGCCATCTCATTCATCACCCGGATGCAGAATTCCCTTTATTGCAAAATAATTCTCAACAAAATGGAGAGACGATCGGATGCGGCATCATCTTTGGTACCGAGCCAACCTATTTCTTCACTCACAATGGTGTTCGAATTGACGTGGAGGCATACGGTATAAACAGTCGGGTATCATCCCTCCAAACTGCATTGGTCCCTACCGTGGCGTTATCCAACTCTATTGAAACATTTGTGCGGACTAACTTTGGATTTCGTTCTGATACACCATTTTTATGGAATGGGGATGTCAATAACAACTTGATAATATCACACTCTCGTTATGGTGATGGTTCTACTGCTGAAATGCCTCCACCATCATCATCAGCAGTGTCCAATTTAGGAGGTGGGATGTTAGAAGTAGGGGGCAATGGCAGCAAATTCCCTCCATTATCAAATTACGCCTATCTTCCTGGATCAATCAGTAATGACTCAGGGGGTGGTAGTCTTCTCATGGATGAAATGTACCCACTTCCCAATTTCACCAGAGGTACCACATTAAGTGGGGCGATAGCGGGACAACAACAACCTACCATCCCACCTATGGTGGAATATGCCGCATTCACATCTTCTATTATTAATGATGAATCCGATTCTCCTCCAAGGTCTTCGAGGCGGCAACGACGACGTGCTAGTATGCCTAGTATGGATAACCCATGGATAAGTCGGAACCGTGACGATCTTTCGTTAGATGCAGATAATAGAAGCATCGACCCGCTCGAGGGAATTTCATCGACTGCGCTTCCTCCACCTCCGTTCAAGGGTTCCCAATTCGAAGAAGAGGATGAGTTGTCTTCCCAATTTAATACAGAGGAGGATGAGTTAGCAGTAAATAGAGCATTCCCTATGTCGGATGAAGCTGAGTTTACAAAGGATCATGTGTTTGGAAAGTCTTCTAGTACCACCGATGTTGAGTTTGAAAGGTTACATGCCGAGAATGATTTTGATCTAACTGACGTAAAAGAGTTGGCAACAGAACTTACTAGAGCTACATCTGCATCTGGGATGAATCAAGGTTCCGTATCACAATTAATTGCTGTATGTGAATTCAAACTAGGCCAACTGAATGATAAAATTACCAGTTCAACGGGAGAAGACTTTGGGGAACTGTTATCTGTCCACGATCTGGTGACAGAGGCAGTTAGTGCTGGTAAAAGTTGGACACGCAACTTAGAAAACCAACGGCGTATATCGGAAATGAATGAAAGCAGCCACAGCCTGTTATCTACGACTTCATATACAGAGCAGACAAATACAGAGGGGAGAAGCGAAGCATTGCGAGATATCTTTGGTTTACTCTGTCATCTGCGAGGGCGTAAGGAGCAAACACGTATAAAAGCAGTTCGGTCTTTGTTGAGTATCACGAGACGTGGGGCAACTGATGAACAACAACAAATTCTTCAATCCGGAGGGTTGTGCTCTCTTCTCACGCTATTTCAATCGAGTGCGGACAGTGCAGTGCTATTGACTGCGTCGGCACTGAATGTTGCCAATCTTGTCCCTTCCTACACGGAACCTGTTCGGAATAGAGACATTATGGCAGTGATTGAGTGTTTGCACTACCTCATTCAATCACATGACCTCGATGCTGGCGCCGACTTCGACATAACTCCAGCCGAAATCTTCGAAGCATGTGTAAACGCAATGACATTTGTATGGATGAACTACGTCGAACCAAAACTCTGCTCTTCGGACACACGTTTGGAAGGCGATGAATACGATCGTAACTGCTTTGAATTGCAAAGATCTCGCCCGAAGCGGAGATCATTTAAAGACGACGATGATGTTGACTATTGCCATCTGCTTAACTCGTTTACGTCGCTTGCCGTCGTGTCTGCTGGGTTAGATTACAAGCATGTGGATGGACTCCAAAGGAGTGTTTCTCACGGCTTTGCGGGTATTCTTAAATCTATTTGTTCTGTCGAAGCTTGTCGCGGTTTAGCAATGAAAGAAGGAGCGATGAACATTCTACTCAAGTGGATGAGGTCAAAAGACAACAAATTGGAAGTGATCGCAGCGAATGCTTTGAGAGACTTGACTGTTGCGGAAAACAGTAGCTATATGGCTGGTTGGATTCATGCTGAGCTGCTCCATGATGGAAAAGCAATTGCTGATATTGTTGAGGGATTAAGTGCTCCTCATTTGGAAGTGAGGAGATGTATGGCCGAGATTGTTTCGTGCTTGTCAGGTGTACCCCACACTCGCGCGGCAATCATTGATGCAGAAGGTATCAAGCGTCTAGGGAAGGTTCTTGCAACTGCTGACAATGGCCGTGAGGATGATAGTGCCGTTAACGTTGCAGTGGGGAACTCATTACTCAACTTAGCAACTTGTTCGGGGGTTTACTCGAGTTGTGAACGGTCAACACCGCGCTCAAAACCTGGCTGCATCTTACAGTAAGTTTTTGTTGTATTATCTTACTTGATTCACTCTGTATTTTCTGCTAATGTGACAAATTGCTAATCTTGGTTTACTGTAGCGGTATTATGAAAAGTGGAGCGATAGAGTCCCTTGCATCGATGTCTAAATTGGACAGCTGCAGGGAGCTTCGATTTTTGTTTTCGCAACTTATACGAGTTGTCAGTGAAGCTTCTTGCACTGCACAACCCACCCAGCAACTCCTTTGTGATGCTGGAGTAGTAACTATACTGGGGAAAGTGCTTTCTAGCGATGCCGATTTGATCAAGGAATTTATTGTGGCGACGATGGCTAAAACCAATAGCTCAGATCTGCTTGAAGACTCTCTCCACAACGACTTCCCTGCACATCGCGAGATAAGCAGTGCCACAGGTATGGAAGATGCAATCAACGAGCTACGAGAAGTGTTGCGTGGATTAAGCAACATGTTTTCGATGAAAGTTGGACAAAGGGATGCTCTGGTAAACGCATGCTCGCAGTTAATTACAAGTGGAGGCGTCGAAAGTTTGCTATGGGTAGCTGCAATGGCTCCTGATACTTTAGCCACGCTGGACATGCTTCGCGTTGAATCAAGATACGTTTGTGACATTCGAGTTGATTCTTGCCTAGCACTTTCGTCGCTGTGTCCAATTCTGCTTTCGCAGGGTGCGGGTCAATTAAAGTGGACTTCGCTTGTCCTGTCGTCTCTGATTCAAATCCTGAAGATTGATTCAGACGCTCCCTCCACTGATGTAAGTCTGACCATTCAGACTGATGCTTTGCAAGGGATTGTCTCACTTGCTGAGTGTGAAGCTCTAAGAACCAGAATCGTCGATGAATTTATGCCCCATTTGTTCAACTTATATGAGCACGAAAATGAGCATGTATCTGATGCAGCTATGCAAGTCTGCCTCGCACTTGGTTTTAGCGCAGCTGAAATGGGACAGAGGTGGGATGCATACCATGTTGGTGATAATTTTGTCTTCATGCGCTCTCTATTAATCCAGTCGATGGTGAGGGACGAGATAAGAAAGAGACTGAACGAAGTGTGGACGCTTCCGTTGAAAGCTGGGCCACATGGAAGCAACGGCTTGTTTTCATTATTTCAACATTTATGCAGCGATGATGACACTTCTGCATTGCGCGATAAAGTCAGAAAGCAATTCACGGATATCTACGAGGCCACCCCTACATCTCGAACGGGGTCCTCAGGCTCAGGTCGTACGTCGTCGTTCGGTAAGCGCAATATTCAGCGTCGTTCTTTCATCGACAACGGTGTTGACATGTTGGATGAAAATCTGGCGTCTTCGAAGAGAAGTAATCCAATAGAAGACATCAGCCTACATGCGTTGAAGGCATTTTTAGATGATGCCGACGAGCAAGCTGTTAATGAACCAGACAATAATTTCCTTGGCCCGCATCAATACCCGTTGAGCGAGTTCGAGGAAGAAAAGGATTGGATCGTCCAACACTCTCTCGCTCTGAACCAAGTGCAATCTGAAGCCCCTCTATTGTCGCTCAGTTTACCAATGAGAGTTAACGACCTGCTGCGTCTTTATTTTCCTTCGGCGCTTATTCGAGAGGAGGTGATTCCTTTGCATGGATTAAACCCCAACGCGTCCTTCGACTTTCGTGCATTGAGCATGCCTGCGGGTAAGTATAGCTCCTTTAGGCGTGAGGGGCATATGGTCTCGACCTTCCTTCAATCAGAAAGGTCCCACTGCCATTGCACTCTTGGATTCCGAAACAGCTCCTTTGCCCTTGAGTTTGCGGATAGCCTTCTTCAGACACTCTACCTCTGTCCAGAAATCCAAGGATTATCATTCTCTAATGATCCGCCCGAAACGTCGACTAGGCGGGAAGCTAGTTATCACGAGTTCGAAGGATCAGAACTTGTAGCAAACCTTGTGCGCACTCTTCCATCCTCGATATCACATCTAACTTTTGATGATGTACTGAGCAATAATGCGGCTCTTGCATTGGCACACAACCTTTTATCAATGGCTGGAGACGATGACGAAGATACGGTGGGAAGTGGAACTGTTGGGAGCACAAAAGGCTTTGTGCGTGCCCTTGCTGTAGTGAACAGTCCTTACATCAAAGCATCTACTTTCACCTCCTTAATCGAAACTATACAAACCCCTCCTCGAGACGGATACACTTCTCTTTTTCAATCATTACGCACCCTTGATTTGAGTGGAAATGATCTCGGGGATGACGCATCAGCAAGAGTTCTTGAGACGGTACTCCTGCCCTCTTCATCGCATAATATCGAGTGCCTCGATTTGTCTAGGAATGGAATCAAGGAGGGGCACTCTGTGAAAAGAATTCTAGAGGAATGTCAATCGAGCGAACCAAAACTCAAGGTTCTAAACATGTCCAGAAATGATTTGGGGGTCGGTGACGTTGCGTCTGCCATTGTCTACTCATTGGCAGATGTATTGTCGGATTTGACTTCCCTTGACCTGTCATCTAACTTCCTCACGGGTGAAGTACTTGATCGCCTAGGAGGTGCTCTTCCATTCAACTCTCGCCTTGAGAACTTGAACGTCTCAAGCAATCGATTTAAGAAGTCAAGTGTGGATAGTTTAATATCAATGCTTGACAGGGCAGTGAAGTCATCTTCACGGTTAAGTTTTCTTCACCTGGATGGCAACTCTCCTGCGCTTACTTCCAAGCAAGAAATGATGCTCAGTCACATTATGATTGAAAGCCGGAAGCGTTGCATATCCTCTCACTTTGAAGAACGCTCAAAGCCCGGGAAAGCTTCTGTTGATGAATCATCAACAGGGCCTTTGTCAACACTATCTGAGATCACTTTCCCCAGGTTTGATCGAAGGAGGAGGAATATGATTACAGTCTTATTCTCGGCCCCACTTGTCTGGAGAGACGACCAAAACAATTACTACCCAATTGAGATGCTTGATTTTGAGCTAGAGAAGTCGTTATTGTGGCAATGCTTCACCGAAGCATCGAGGAATATTGACCTCTCCTACGACAATGCAACAACTGATCGACTCCAAGCCGCCCGTACGAAGGGGTGTGGGTGCTTGCATTATTCTGGCCATGGGCATCCTACACACCTAACTTTTGAGGATGGCTCTGGTGGTATTCATTGGCTCGAGGTTGACCAATTAAAGGATCTTATCTTGGCTGGCAGCGAAAGTGGCAAGCCACCCTTCAACTTTGTGTTTGTCTCCGCCTGTCACTCATTCCTTGCTGGGCAAACATTCGTTGACGCTGGAGTGCCCCATGTAGTTTGCTGTCAGCAGGAAGCACAGCTCATGGATAATGCCGCCCTCTCCTTTACACGTGCATTCTACCTCGCATTGGCGTTTGGGAGAACAGTGAAAGAGTCCTTTGAGATCGGGAAGCAGGCTGTGTTGAATTCACCAACAGTTCCGAATGCGAATGTAGAAATGGAAAAGTTTCTGCTACTGCCAGAGGATGGAAACCATGAAGTAGTTGTACTAGACGCAGAACCAGTTCCCGAATGGCCTTTGCTGGGAGGCCCAAAGACTTTTTTGAGGAGAGGGTCAGCGGATAGTAATAGTAGCTTGAGGAGAAGTTCAGCGGGTAGTATCTCGCTCGAAACTGCTTCTTCCGAGTACAAACTGCCTTCTCTTGCGCAAGGATTCTCAGGGAGAGAAACGGATATGTACCATGTCCTTAATTTGGTACTGTCCCGTCGCCTTGTAAATATTACTGGACCTCCAGGTATGGGACGCAGTAGCCTTGCAGTCGCTTTGTGTAACTACATAGATGAGAGGAAGAGCACAATGATGTTTGAGCAAATCTATTTCGTCAGATCCACAGCAAAACGAAAAGGCAAGCCTTCTCCAATTTTTTCCCTTTGTGAACACATTGAGTCCACAACAAATAGGAAAGGATCAATCCCAACGAATCTTGATCTCGATGAAACTGTTGAGATCATACTGCGAGCTTTACGCAAGACGAAAACGTTGCTTGTATTCGAGAGAATCGAAACACTTGAAGGAGCTGGTGCACAAGACTTTCAGTTCTTCCTCGGTCAAATTCTCGCAGAAACAAAAGATGTACATGTATTGATAACATCCGACAAATCTCTCGGGTTATTGCAACTTACTGGAGTGGGCGAAGACATGTACGAACTAGGACCACTCAACTTTAGGAGCACTGTGAAACTCTTCACCTTTTGTTGCCCTCATTTACAAAGTTCACGTGAACGAAAGGAGTTGTTGGATCTACTTGCACCAGAGACGGATATCCCTGGAAATGATGAGTCCAGGAATAGTAATGAAGTCACTGAAAAGATAAAGTCGATGCTTGGAGATGGTATTCCAGCTAGAATACTTTCTGCATCATATCAAATGACAGTCGAAGAATTTAATGAGCTCAAAAGCTTGCGACTGTGAGTTAAAATAGAATTTATATAAAGCGTAGGATAGGATAATATTACAATGCCAACTCTCTCTCTCCGACTACCAGATATTCACAGTGTCTGACTTTCGCCGCATCAATGTCATCACCGGAGCGCACTAGGGAAAAGTTGACACGAATGGAGATGGTAGACATGATGGTTGGTTAGATGGACATCGGTAGACTCTCTCACAAGAGATAACTCCACCACATCATCATCATCACACTCCACATCATCATCTCTATGATCCATCATAAGTAAGTTTACCACCACTTCAAATCACACTCCTCAAAAAATCCCTCCCTCACACCCACCGGAGCAATCATCGTAACCCCAAACTCACCCCCCGCCGACCCCATCACCTCCTGCAAAAGCGGAGCCCTCACATACCCATTCCTCTCATACCACTCCACCAACCGTTCATCCCCTGCTGCAACCAACACTGTAAAATCAACCGCTTGTACCGATTGTATCGCGGAAATGACAGTGAGTGCGAGTGATCCTACGTCGCGGTGTCGGTAGGGGGGTTCGACGTACATGTAGATTATTGCGGCGATTGTTGCGGAGAGGGGTGGGGGGTTGATGTTGTATACTTGTCGGATTGTTGTGTCGACTGAAAGAGAGAGAAACATGAACACATCATCATGATGCATGTGTTTGTGAGCAAAATGCAAGCAACAGAGATCTTTCTGATAGTACAATACTCAATCAAAACAACTCAACTCACTCTCAGTATTCGAAGGACCCCTCGAAGTAGTAAACCCAAACCTCCCAATCATCCGCCTCCTCTTTAACAATCCCTTCGGCTCTCTATAATACGCTTCCAACATGGCCCGTCCACCCTTCGGACATAACACCGGTGGCAATGTCTCCCCCTTGAGTTTACTGTAAAGTCGTAGGGCATTTGCGCCGAATTTAGTTTTGAGACGGGCGAATTTGGATGTGTTTTCGGGTGGGCGGAGTTTCCATGTGATGTCTGTGTGGGTTAGCTTCTTTTTGGTAGTTGTGGTTGATTGATTATTGCTTTTATCGTAGTCGTTTGTATTGTCTGGTGTTGCAAAGAGGGGAGATGATGTTATTTTAGTAGCAGTAGTTGGTGGAACTGAGGATGACCGCATCATGTTCTTCTTTGTGGTTTTAGCAGGCACCACGATGATGAATGCTTCTGATGTCCATGATGCAGCCGCTAGCAAAAGCAACACTGTAGCATAGGAGAGGTGACGCCAGCACATATTATTTGAAGACGAAGATTTGGATGATGAAACGTGAAACGACATATCTACTTTTCTCTGGCGATGGAGTGAGCAGACGATGAAATAATAACGCCCTCGTACTGCTCCTTCTTTCTAAAGACAGCACCACCAACTGCACTGAATAGATTACACCGATAGATCAGACGATATCGTAGGCAAGCAGAGAGATGTTGCACACTTGGAACTTGGTTCGGCGGTCGGCGCCAAATTTTAGCTGTTGTGATTGTGTGTCTGTGTCACAGCAGACTACATGATGGCAGATCGGTACTCAAAAAGTACATACATAGGTACATAACATTCCGTGTTCTAAACAGTGCAGAGGGAGACTAATTTATTATCCATCACCCCTTGCTCTTGGACTTGGAGGTATGAGCATGGGAACCTAGAGCAGAATGGTCCCCGTCTAGGATATATTGCGTCTCACTTGCCAAAAGGATTGAAACAGCCGATTCCAAC
>Ga0209652_1002929_pt1 | contig 12862 bp, 9 predicted proteins | sample SaaInl74LU_5_DNA_FD_184641 | JGI IMG/M metagenome (GOLD analysis project Ga0209652, IMG submission 184641) | Marine microbial communities from expanding oxygen minimum zones in the Saanich Inlet - ESP_74LU_5_DNA (SPAdes) (version 2) | ecosystem: Environmental > Aquatic > Marine > Intertidal zone ...
GGGCCAATTTATATAGCACCGGCTTCCACGGTGCTGAAGTTGCTGCTCGATCTCATCTGGACTGTTCATTTTGCCCGGCACAGGCAACATCATGAATCACGAAACTCACCATGACATGTTGTTAGTTTGTTTGGATGATAAGGATGATAAAGTAGACTGGTAGTTGTTGAAGTATTGTAGCTTTTTTTATGAGCTGAAAAAGGCTAAGAACAAGTGTTTCCGAAAGTTTCAGAGATCTGTTGGAGCTCCCATTGTATGCGGTACTGGAAACACTACAGCGGTACGACATCAACAAGAAACGCCAGTTTGCCAAAAAGCAACTGCAACACACCATGATAATGGCCGCGAGCCTCCAGTAGAATATTGTACTTCGAACCTCCGGTGTGCACTCTGTTGATAGAACATCAAAGAATAAGAACGTCAACAGCAGCGTAACATCATAAATACCCGCCTGCGGTTTCAGCTGCTTGCAAGAACACCACTGTCTCACTGATAAAAGTAGCCGTTATAATTTACTGCGTGCCACCAATAAAGAGATACAATCCACCAATAAATAGAAACAATCATGACGCAAGCGGCTTGTACCCTCATACTGCATTATTCTACAGCGAGGCTATCTTGGAAGACAATCAAGTCACTGCGCCGCTCACAGTCTCGGCCACACAACAATATACACTCATTGGGTCCAGAAGATGCCGACAGAATCAATAACGATGTATCCCAAGTAGTGGAGTTCGAAATACTGCAAGGATGGACAATTCTAGCATTACACACTCTCTTCGTTTCTACCGGATTGGAATATGCCGTTAGATTCATCATCCCATTTTACTACCATTTCAAAATGATTATGCTCATTGCATTCACCATTCCATTTTCGTGGGCTATGATGAGTGGCAGAAAAGATGATGAACATTCAAATGACAATTCACATTATGGCTTGAGTCCGCTCATACCATTCTGTTTCAACAGCATTCTCGTCCCGGGGGTGCATAAAGTTCATGCGCTAATGGATAATGATCCGAAAGGGTGGATCCTCTATGCCATTGCTGTGGCACCTCTATTGATACTTGATTATGTCTTTTTACCCGGAGTTACTATGACAGAGGAAGAGAGGAAGTCAGTTCGTGCTACAAGGCTTGTGGAGAAGGAACAGAGAACAACTCCACCCATCAAAACTCCACCAAGGAGAGCATTCCCACCGCCTATTTCCCCCAATTCAACAACAACAACAACAAGCAAGGTGCTGTCGAGTGTACCCGAGCTTCCAACAGAGAACGCGACACCAACTCGCAGAGAAACCGAGTTAGAAGAGTCATCTTCGAAGGGCTTCTCTTTCACTCAAACACCGCTCTCTCCATTTTTGAACAAGATGGGGAATAGCAGCTTCAGTAATTTGAGTGGCTTCTCACCTTTGGCAAAGAGTCGTATCACATCTAGTGCATTGCGGCTGCGACAATTTTCGAAAGATCACAACGTGCAGAGTTCGATCAAACTACGTTCCAAATCCAAACAAGAAAAGGAACCCTCGCAGTATGAAAGAGATGAAAGTCTATCCTTACCAAGCATTAGAAGACGGAACAAAGCATCCGATGATATTTTTGAATCGTCAGGACCTACCAAACTTTCGGAACAAATGGATATCGACTTTTCAGATATTGAAGACGACGAACCCTATACGCCAAAACCAAAAACACAACGACGAAAGAATCGGGAGCGGCAACGCCTTAGCTTTGGAGATCACTTTAGAGAGATTGTCACTGGAGATGCGAGTATTCGTGTTCGGGACCACCTCTTTGATCTTGAACTACCGTCAGTTCCTTCACCGTCTCCTCGTAGACGTCGTGGAGGAAACAGTGGTGAAGGTGGCAGTAGCAGTAACAAGAGAGGGTTGGCACTGTCTCCAAATGTCACGACACGACGACGCAGTTCTCGGTTGGCAAAAAGAAATGGATACACAATAATGCAAGAAAGAGAGCATAACTTGTGATCTAATCCTTTAGACTAACGATTTTACCATCAACCACCAGTTTCTTTGAGTTTGCATCAACACACTGCTTCAGTAACTTTTTCCATTCCTTCTTTGCAGTGTCGCTCTTGGTCTTTATCACAAGAGTCTCCTGTACTGTCTTTCGCAGTGATTTGAATTTGAGACTTTTGTTCGGAGCTTTCTTCAATGCCTTTTTCACTGCTTTTGTGACTTCCTTCTCAGATGGCATAGATGAAGAAGACGGCGATTCGTCCTCCTTTGCAGCATTATTGCTAGACTTGTCATCATCTGATATTGACGTAGGTTCAGCTTCTTCTTTCTTTGCATCTTTTGGTTGCTGAGAAGATTGTTGCTGCTTTTGAGCTTCTTCTCTCTTTTGTTTCTCATCTTCTCTTACCTTTGACAGTTGCTTCCATATTTCATCCTTGATCTTCTCTGCACTAGGACCTTTCAGTCTTAGAGAGTTGACTGTAAAGTTGCGGAATTGCTTTTCTTTTCGAGGAACATTATCGCAGCCACTCAATTGGTCCATGTAGGACTTGATGGATGATGGTGCAGACTCTGCTGCAATTTCAATCGTTTGTTGCCAAGCTTCTTGTGGTGTTAACTTCTTAGCCTTGTGCTGCTGCTGCCGATGGCCAGTGCCACTGTCGTCAAGTTTACGTGCGCCACGGTAGATTGTCTTCTCATATCGTTCAGCCTCACTAATGCAGGATGTGTGCGATCTGTACTCATCTGTATGATGTGATATTGAAAGAGTGAGAGAGACAAACGATATTGGTGAGTGGCATGCTTTGTTTCACTTTGAAAAAACTTTTGATGTGTTCATTAGCATCAGAGTTTAATTAAAACATTTGATTGCACCCACGGATTATGTGATATCCAATCGAGCAAAAAGGTTTATCTATCATGTGCTACTTTGACTGAGCATACATATTAGTTGTACTTACCACCTGGAAAAGATTGACTGCAATCCACGCAACTTACGGACCAGCATTCCCGGCACTTTGCCGCGTGAGCATCGACCTTGTTCTTCTTTAAAGTCTCGTTGCAGCCGTCACAGAGAAAGAACACCATGGTTACATCAAGTATTCTACGGTATGTTTTATGAAGTTACGTGAAAGCGGAAATATGATTGGAAGATGATGAAGGAGGAAAAAGAGGATGAAGGTCAGACCAAGATTTCAAAGATACGGCAAATCAAAATTCAAAATCAACGAACTGCATCGATCACAACCGAATAACATTGATCGCGTTATCATTGCGTTGCAAAACGAAGAGAGCGTGTTAGTTACCTATCAAAACAATCGACAATGGAAGAGATCACCAAACTAGCGGCAAAGTGCCGCGTAGCCACCCCCCACGACACCGTAACAAACTCGGAATGTGTCTTCACATTTCATTCGCCCTACACAACTGATCTCGGCATTGTTGTGAATTTACAAACGTTTGTTGGGACCATTGACGAGATGGCATTTACCAAAAGTGACGACGATGCTGCAGCACTAGGACCATCAGGGCTGTTTGTGCGCATATGTAAAACGCGTGTTGCCAAAACACCATCACAATCCGATGATGCCGCCATGGAAGAGGGACAGCAGGACAACAACACTGCTGCAACAACTGCGACAAAATTAGGTGTAGGTGTGGAGGGCGGATTTCAATCTGATTCAGATAAATACGAGACTATTTCCACTTATTCCATTGTCCTCATTGGCAAAGAGGGGACAGCAGATAATGGATCATCATCCAAAGTACTAGCGGATTTACCATACAACGACAACACCAAGAATGATTTTCCCATGTTAGTATCTCAGAGTGCAGATTCCATCATTCATCATTCCGGCTTGGCAGTACAGCAAGATTTGTCAGCGTGGGAATTGGATGCTGAGCCAAAACCTGTGAGTAAGTACGCGGAGAATTTGCCATTTGTAGAGAATGGAGTCAAGGTTAGCCCCACTCCATCTGATTGGAAGTGTGAAAAGTCGGGAGACAATCAAAATCTATGGGTGAATCTTAGTGATGGATTTATTGGCGGAGGGAGGAAGAATTGGGATGGGAGTGGTGGAAGTAATGGTGCGTTGGATCATTTTATTGAGACTGGAGAGAAGTATCCATTGGTTGTCAAGCTAGGAACAATCACAGAAGATATTAGCACTGCTGATTGTTACTCTTACGCTAAAGACGAGGATGGCCCGGTTAAAATCCCAAATTTGAAGGAACTTTTGGAGAAACGTGGTATTATGGTTGCTGGGATGCAAAAGACTGTCAAATCTACTGCAGAGTTGGAAGTAGAGCTCAATGCAACATATGCCTTCGATGCAATTACGGAAAAGGGAGCAAATCTCATCCCTGTTGCTGGACCTGGTCTACAAGGTTTGCAAAATCTTGGCAACTCGTGCTACATGAACTCTGTTGCTCAAATGCTTTTCAGTGGTACAATTGCCGAACTGTCTTGTCGCTACGGAACATCGGATGGAGTTACATCCAATTCTCTTTTGGAAGTCTCTCCCACGAATGCATCTAACGATTTACTATGCCAAGCAACGAAGCTTTCTAGCGCTTTGACGTCGGGATTATTCTGTGGACCGGTGCCAGACTCTGCTGAGGTGTCTGATTCATCGTCGTCAGATCCGAAACATCGTGTGGCACCCAGAATGTTCAAGCATGTGATTGGGCACGATCATGTTGATTTCAAAACGGGGCAACAGCAGGATGCTGCACAATACTTTCAATATCTCTTGGAGAAGTTAGACCGAGCTGAATTGGGTGCAGGGGAAAGGCTGAAAAGTAAAGATGGAAGCGATTCTGTCCTTACAACTTCACACTTGTTTTCGTACAAAACTGAGTCAAGATTGGTTTGTGAGACAGATCAGTTAATCAAATACAAAGAGAGTCCTGCAGAGACAATGCTGAGCCTCAGGATCCCCATGTCAAAGGCTACCACCCCAGACGTCGAGATGCCCGATCTCAAGAAGCAAAAGTCTGAAGAAAGTGGTGAAGAAGACAAGGAAAAGAAAGTCGTACCGACAGTCACTTTTGAAGCGTGTTTGGAAGAGTGGTCTGCCAGCACAACCATCGATGATCTTCGTTGGCCCCATCTCCAGAATTCAATCAGTAGTGCTACCACTCGCTCACGCTTCGTCAATTTCCCACGCTACCTCCTGGTGCACATGCAGCGTTATGAAATAGGTGATGATTGGCAGCCACGCAAAATTGAGGTAAACATTGATGTGCCTGAAGAAATCTCTCTCCAGGAGCTCAGAGGTACCGGGCCTCAAGAGGGCGAGAAGCTTGTTCCAGAGGAAACAGAAGGCGGCGGAGAAGCGACAAGTGCTCCGGCAGCTCCTAGTATCGACGAAGGTGCATTGGGACAGTTGATGGATATGGGCTTTACGATGAACGGGTGTAAAAGGGCGCTGACTGCAGTTGGAGGATCAAATGTCGAGGCGGCTATGAACTGGGTTTTTGAACACTCAACTGATCCTGACTTCAACGATCCTTTACCTGAAGGTGGCGCAGGTGCGCAGGAAAGTGCTTCCAGCGATTCTGGCGTTGATGAAGGCGTTGTCATGTCCTTGGTAGAAAACTTGGGTTGCTTTACAGTTGACCAAGTACGAGCAGCAGTGAAACATTGTGCAGGAGCTGCTGACAGAGCGGCCGACTGGCTCTTCTCTCATATGGACGACCTTGACGGTGCGATTGCAGCATTGGAGAGTTCAGCTACAGCTAGTGCGTCCTCTGAACCAAAATCAAAAACTCCTCTTGAAGACGGCGAAGGCAAGTATTCATTGGTTGGACTTGTCAGCCACATCGGAAAGAATACTGGCAGTGGTCACTACGTTGCTCATCTCAAAAATGACGGGAAATGGGTTATCTTCAACGACGAGAAGGTTGCTTTGTCCAAGGACCCACCCATTCAACATGCTTACATGTACTTATTCCAAAGGAATGACACAGCCGGTTCACCACACCCGGCTTACTAAGTTTCATTGCACTGAATGAGAAGGTCTAAAAGGTATGATGAAGAGGTAAGCAATAAAAGTAAATTCATTTACAACTATTATTGGCAGATCTTTACATCTTCCTCAGATTACTCAAACTAAGCAGTAGTTGCGTAGGATTGTAAGCCGTCTGACTTGTCGTGGAAGGATCGAGGTAAAAAGTGTCTGCGGCAAACGCAATAGAAGCATTTTCGAGGAGGTAGACGACAAGGGCTTGGATAGGGCCCTGACTAAGTAGCTTTTGTTCAGACAGCAATATTTCAGCTGTTATCGGCACATAGTCATCAACCGCGACCGTCACCACACTTCCATAGTCATCATACGGTATCGAGATCTCCACGAAGCCCAGTATGCCACCCGACTTGAACGCATCCAGAGTAACAGTTACAGCACCGAGAGCATCTAGCAGCTTGTTTTTGTCATAATCATAATCTTCGAATTCATCAATTTTTGGGAAAGGAGATGAATAGTCTTTTCTATTAGCAGAAGGTGCGTACATAGAAACAAGTTCACGCCCCCAAGCAAGTTGAAAATCTCTGATTGACACTCGTTTTTCTGTCAGAACGTTTGTAATAGCTCTCATTACCGAATAGAATTCAAAGTTGAAGGATTTCTTCCGTTTCTCTTCATCACTCCCAATCATACTTCTCTCAAATGATGGTCTTACTAAATCTTTTGTATCTTGAATAGCTTTTTGCAGATAATCTTCCTTTGTAGCTGATACGAGTGTGGCACTTTTAATTGCAGTTTCCAGTAGCTTCTCCGCAAACACAGTATCAAGAGGAAGCAGTTCTACAGGCTCACAAAGAGCACCTAGCCCTGGGTTGCCAATTGGTGTGCCATCTTTGCGTACTCCATTATCATAGAGTCGCCTGCCTGTATTCTTGTCGCATTTACTTTTGTCTCGCAATCCATCACTCAACTTCTCCCAGCCTTCGTCCAGCTTATCTGCTACTTGTGCTCCACGAACGACTGATCGACGGAACGCCTTTCCGATGGAAGAATCAGTTATGACTCCAATGCCTTGTTGATCATCTGAATAGTCGATTGCATTAGATGTGAGTGGTGATAGCAAGACTGAGGCAAACCCTAATGTTGCTTTGAGTGCTTCCCTTCGATCGAGCTGAGCTGATGGAGGATCTGGACGAAGAGAGAAGGACTCTGCTTGTATTAATAATAATGCAGAGAGGATTATCAGATGCTGCACGAATCCCATATTATCAGATGTTGTAGTAGAGGTGTGCTGCTTCGATAGCTATGAATGAGACGAGCAAATACAAACTGCTTGTGATGTTCCATGGTGTTTGCATTTGGCATCATTGCTCATATGGTGTGAGTGCTGAATGAGAAATGAGTCACATAATAAGTATCATGAGTCATGAGTCTCTGAGTTGACATTAGCCCCTTTACTACACAACTCTATCCCTCTCTAACACTCTCACAAATCGACGTGGAGGACAACATGAAGATGGTGATGAACTTGACCTCCTCCAACATGCTGCTTGCCGTGGCGGCATTATCATCTAGCTGGCAGATGACGAGTGCCTTTCAGGCCATTTCTTCTATCCAACCTACAACAGCTGTGTCGTCAAGGAGTGCTCTCTTTGCTACTCCTACCAAGCAGCTGACACCGCGACAATTGCAGTTCTGGGAGGACGTTGAAGCAGGCCTTGTTGGTATTGAAAGTTTTTATGAGAAACAAGGCTACAGTATGGACAGAATCAACACCTTTTGCAAGAGAGCACGCGGAGACCTTCCATTACCAGAGCCAGCAGCAGCCGGACACCAACCGTCTGAAGAACACGTCGATGGTCTAACAGCCAGTGCGTTTTGGGACGCTGCCGCAGATGCGTCAAGCTTTCCATGGGCAGCTGAGCTCGAAGCAAACGCTGGTGTCATAATTGAAGAATTTGAACAAAAGCTATTACAAACAAACACTGCAGATTCATCTTTATTCTCGGGAGATTCTGCCTGGCAGTCGAACGTAATGGGAACAGGATGGAGTGCGTTTCGACTCCAAAGATTAGGGGTATGGAACGTTGAGAATTGTGCATCGTTCCCAAAGACATACGATCTATTGCGTGAGCTTAACATTCCCCTGGCAGTAAGAGGCGTTTGTTTCGCTCGACAGACGCCTGGAAGTGGCGTTGCACCACACTCAGATGGGCGTAACTTCATCTTGACATCTCACTTGGGCTTGAAGGTTCCAGACGGGTGCTGGATCAAAGTAGGCGAAGAACAGCGAAGTTGGGAAGAGGGGAAATTAACAACTCTTGATACCTCGTTTGAACATTCAACTGGTAATCCAACAGATTCTGATAGGCATGTCCTAATCATAGATTTCTGGCATCCAGATTTGACAGCTGCAGAATGCGCTGGCTTGGAGTTCATTTACGATCTTCGAAATAAGTTCGAAAGCGGAGAGATTCCTTTCCGTCAACCTAAAGCAAAGCCACAAGAAGAAGATGATGATGAAGAAGAAGAGGGACAAGGATTAGCTGGGCTATGGAAAGCTCTCACTGGTGGTGGAGATTAGACTACAATAGTGCCATTATACAAGACCTTTCAACTAATGATCATCTGCTTCTCTAAACTATGGTAGCCTATTATCGAAGGGTGATACCAACTGGGCTGGGTAGCAAATCGCCACTATCCAATTGCATCGAAGATGTCTTTTTCTATCCCTCTTCGCTCTCTCCTGCTTCTCCTAACCTGCTTTCGCACCACAAAATCAAAAAATCTTCCCATCACAAAGATCGACATCATGACTTCCGCTAGCAACGATCTATCAGCCGTTACCAACACCCTCACAGATGATGTTTCATCATGGGAGGGAAAAAATCTTATATCGGTCACTCAAATGACGACATCGGGACTCCTCCGTGTTTTCCAAACTGCTCAAGAAATGCGAGATCTCGTTCGAAGTAAAGGAGGTGATGATAGGCTCAAGCACAAGGTACTGGCTTCCGTTTTTTACGAGGCGAGTACCAGAACTTCTTGCTCGTTCCAAGCAGCAATGATGAGATTAGGAGGTACTTTCCTACATGTGGACGGCGGCAAGGGTGGCAACACATCGGCAAGCAAGAAGGGCGAGAGTTTGGAAGATACGATCCGTTGTCTGGAGTGTTACACTGATGTGACGGTGTTGCGCCACCCTACTACGGGAAGTGTGCAACAAGTGGCACTGGGTGATGGCACTGTAAAGCCTGTCATCAATGCAGGAGATGGAGTCGGAGAACACCCTACTCAGGCGCTATTGGACTTCTTTACAATCTTTGATGAGTTGGGATTAAGCTTAGACGTAGACAATGGAAACAATACCGCTGACAACTCTCACACAGGTCCATTAGTCGTAGTACTCCTTGGGGATCTTAAGCATGGGCGTACAGTGCATAGTTTGGCAAAGTTACTTGCAAGAAGTTCATTGAAGCATGAGTTGGTGCTACGTTACTGTGCGCCTGCGTCTTTGGAGATGCCAGCACATGTCAAAGAATACGTACAGCAATGCACAAATGTGAAGCAGGAGGAATACTCAGACATGTCTGAAGCAGTAAAAGGAGCGAATGTTCTCTATGTTACAAGAGTACAAAAGGAAAGGTTTGAGACTACTGAGGACTACGAGAAGGTCAAGGTAAGTTGATGGACATTCATTTTGACAGTGATTGCATTGAAAGACGACGTTCTGACACTGATGAACATGTTGACATTGTTTTAATCCATCCTCAGGGCGCTTATGTTGTCGATACGAGTTTGATGGAGGCAGCTCCAAAGGGAATGATTGTCATGCATCCTCTTCCAAGAGTTGACGAAATTTCAACTGATGTCGACTCGGATCCTCGTGCATGTTATTTCCGACAGATGGAGAATGGTATGTTTGTCAGAATGGCAATATTGGCGTTGATATTGGGTGCTCCGTGAGAGTGAATGTTTGCGTGACAGAAAGAATGAATAGTTTTAAGCAGAAGTAATTTCATGTTGTTGTTAAGTTTATCTTCACTCCAACAGATACAACATCTCAATAGCCCCATTTTATACACAACTAAGAACAGCACTCAACAAAACGAAGAGTAATTAGTTGAGAGTCCACCAGTTCTTCTTCTTCTCGGGTTCAGGCTCTGGCTCAGGTGCCTTCTTCTTTCCACCAAACTGGAAAAAGGTTGGTCCCTTCTTCTTTGCTCCTCCCTTCAAGTCAGCTCCATCAGCAGATCCACCAGCACGTTGCATGTATGGGAGTTCACTTTCATTTTTCACAGAGTTAGGATCAACTGGGAAAAGATTCTTTCCACCTGCCTTTTGCCACTCAGCGAATGAGCGTGATTTGAAAGAAGTAATTCCTACCTGCCCGAGATTTTTGCCCTTATTCTTGTTCTTTTCTTGTTCCTTAATTTTTCTCCATTGATCTTTTGACATGCCGCTGTACCATCAGGTGCCAACACAACGAGTGGGTTAGATTATGCATAGTTGAGAACACATTTGTTCGTGATGAAAATGGAGGAACAATACAACTTACGAAGGAATGTATTCATACAAGGATGTGTCTGCTCTGGCAACTCGAGGAGCTGAGATTGGTTGCTGAAACGCAGTGGCGGAGGCAGCCACAGATGCGGCGACGATGATAGCAGCTGACTTCATGGTGATAATAAAAGGAAAGTAGCGTGTAGATAATGTGTTGCAATGAATTTTTATGGCAATGTCAGCAAAATTGGGTGCGGCCGGAGGAAGAGGATTCCTGTGACTTGGTGAGTTGATCAGATGACGTGTTTGTGGGCGATCTCTCATCTCTCGTTTTTGGGAGAAGAGGAAGCAAAAAGGAGGTAAAAGAGATGACAAACACTCGCCTCATTGCTTGCTCTCTGAAGGGTTCATTTCTTTACAATTTAATTACAATATAAATTAACTATGTTCTCTACTCTACTATCCAATCACACTAATCTCCTTTTATCGAGATCGCCTAGTTTGGCTCCCCTCGCCTCCGTTGAACCGCACTTACTAAATGAACTCAAAGTATTGAATGCAGTTGATTCCCCATCGGTGGACACTCCTGTTAAGTCATCAGCTTCTGATCCCTCATCTGCAGCTGGATTTTCAAATGTGCTGCCTCCATCTACCCAACATGATTGCAGAGCATCACAAAGCTGGTTTGATATTTGCATGCTGGATTCAAGAGCGGCATTGTAACCGTCCATGAGCGAGTCGTAGAAGTCTTCTTCTGGTTCAGCCTGTTTTCTGGGTCTGCGTCTGTTATATCGAACACCAACATCGCCATCATTAGAGGAAGCCGCACTAGCTTGGTCGTTATCAGATCTATGATCACGACCTCTATTCTGATGCCCGTCTCTTTTCGACACACCTTTACTCTTTCGATCCTTAGGCATTGCGCGGGTTGTTTCGTGATACCTACTTCCTTTTTCTATTTTGCTTTGATGTTTTGTTGCTATCTGTGGGTAGCCATCTTCGAAATCCAGTGATACACATTCCGAGTCATCTTCATCTAATGCTCTCATCACACCCTTTCTTACAGCATCAGATGTCGATTGTGGGCCAGCGCGGTTCAATCGTCCCCTGCTGACGACCTTCTTGCGCACTGGCCGACCAACCTCCTTATATCTACCTTGATCGTGAATAGAGGGTGGAAAGTCCGTTATTGATCTTGGGCTCGTGGTTGCGCGTTTTATTGTAAGCGGTGGCCTCGACATTGATGATTTAGGTGCAGCAACTGTTCTTGTTCTTCTGATATCGTTCTTGTCCTTGCCTTTCTTCACAGATCCTAGAACGTCTGAAAGACCACTCTCACTTGCAGCATCCTCATTTGTTTTGGAGTTACTAATCATGGAAAATATTGAGGAAGCGTCCCAGGTAATTATGCTGATTGCATCCGACTGATCGGATGCCTTTGGTTCTCTATTTTTGGGGGAGTTAAAGTAAATGTCAATTGTGTCAAGGTCATCGTCATCTTTTCGTGCCGAAGCTCGACCGTTCTTATTTCTTTGCTCCTGAGTCTGCAGTTGTTCTTTAGGCTGAGGTTGTGGCCGAGCTGAAGGAGAACCTAAAATTAATTGTCTTTTACGATCTTGTTCTACCGTCTCTTGCTGAAGTGGTGGCGATGATACATCACACTGCTGGATCTGTTGATCGGATTGTCTAGCGTCATTACCATTATTACATTCACTGTCTTCAGGAAGAAGTTCATATATAGCTTGATCTAAAGCGTTTAACTTCAGCTCCAAGTAATTTGTTTGACTTATAAGAAACGAGCCTCTTGCCGGTTGCTGCTGCTTTTCATTTGCCTCGCACCGCTCTAATGCAGCAATCGTTTGTTCCCTGCATGTCGTATACGCCGCTCGTATCTCGGCGGGTCCAGGATATGATTCCTCTTTCAAACCAAGAAGATGAAAAGCATCTTTGTATTGTAGAACGGAGATGAAATTACTCTCCTCATCAGTTGACTCTGTGAGGACAGAATCAGTTTGATCTGACTTAATGGACCGTGACGGACTACCCGTGCTCTTGGCCATAGTCATTTTATTATTATTGAAGGAGGGGGTGCGGATTATTATTGTTCATTACTCCTCTGCTCCTCACACTTTCATTAAAAAGCCACAAGTACCTATGGTGCATGCAGTATTGACAGCGAGACGAGCAGGCGGGCCATTGTGGCAAAATTATTTGGCGGTTTGAAATCGGCACCCCAACAGCAGATTCTCGTAAATCGGAGTAGGAGAATCTATCGGTGCTCCTCGTTGGATGGGACAGATGCTACTTACTTCGGTACTTAGGTACACACTGCACTGAAGTCATGTGAGTGCTCTCCTGGTGAGTAAGTACTCATATTCGATATGCTTCTATCAGTCATCTTACTATGAATATGCAT
>Ga0209652_1002931_pt1 | contig 12861 bp, 12 predicted proteins | sample SaaInl74LU_5_DNA_FD_184641 | JGI IMG/M metagenome (GOLD analysis project Ga0209652, IMG submission 184641) | Marine microbial communities from expanding oxygen minimum zones in the Saanich Inlet - ESP_74LU_5_DNA (SPAdes) (version 2) | ecosystem: Environmental > Aquatic > Marine > Intertidal zone...
CACTGACGGCTTCATCAAACTGAGCCCGTGTAATGTACTCCTCATCTAACATACGCAGTAACACCACGCGACGTCGTTCGATAGAACGCTCGGGGCCACTTATCGGGTTTAGTACCGACGGAGCCTTCGGCAAACCTGCAATTGTAGCCATCTGTGCTAATGTTAAGTTATTGAGTGTAGTGCCATAATACACCTGAGCTGCTGCCCCGAAACCGAACGAACGGTGGCCCAGCTCAATTTTATTAAGGTATAACGCTAAGATTTCGTCTTTAGTGAGGACACGCTCCATATGCAAGGCGATAAAAATTTCTTTCACTTTGCGTATATACGTTTTCTCGCGTGATAAGAAAAAACCGCGGGCGAGCTGCATGGTTAGGGTACTGGCGCCCTGCTTCTTTTCACCCGTAAGAATAAGGCTAACGGCAGCGCGAACAATGCCTATAGGGTCGATACCATAATGATCGTAGAAGCGACTGTCTTCTGTGGCGAGTATGGCGTTAATAAGATCTTGAGGAACATCCTCAAGTTTTACCGGTATCCGCCGTTTAACTCCATACTGGGAAATAAGTTTTCCGTCCTTGGTGTAAATCTGCATCGGTGTTTGCAGACGAACATCCTTAAGGACAGTGACACTTGGTAGTTCAGGTTTGATATAAAAATAAATACCTACAAGCACAGCGCTACCGAGCAGGCCAGAGAGTAAGACGAATAAAATAAAAGGTTTAAAGTACTTCACTGTTCAAGGATACCAAGGCATTTTCGTTGAAATGTCGTATATTTTCATACGTATGTGTTATCAATAGAACCCTAAACATAAAAAATATTGAGTAATATTGTATTTTAACGCTATTAATTTTGAAACTGGACACCTAATTAGATGAAATCGCTGTTCAAAAAAAAGCTGCCCCCCATTGTGGGATTAGATATAGGCACGCGTCAAATAAAAGCGGTATTATTAGAGCAATCCGATAAAGGATATGTGTTGCAGGCGTTCGCGTGCGAACCTATAAAGAAGACTGCTTTCTCTGAACGAGAAGTTAAAGATTATGAAGCCGTCAGCGTAGCACTAAAAAAGGTTCGTAAAAGCTTAAAAACAAAACTAAAGCAGGCAAACATTGCCGTTGCCGGTACCTCAGTCATCAGCAAAATTGTTTATATGGATCCAGATCAGAACGATTTTGAACTCGAAACACAAATTGAAATTGAAGCCGACAGCCTAATTCCATACCCTCTTGAAGAAGTTTACTTAGACTTTGAAGAACTCGGTCCAAGCACTACGCATACAGGAAAAGTAAACGTATTGCTGACCGCCGCCCATAAAGATCTTGTTGACAGTCGCTTATTGCTTGCAAGAGAAGCAAACTTTGAACCTAAAATAGTTGACGTAGAAAACTACGCTATTGGCAATGCCATCGATTTTTTCTATGGTGAGGTGAGTGAAGACACTTCAATATGCAGTGTTAATGTAGGCGCATCGTTACTGCAAATTTGTGTATGGAAGAATGGGAATGTTATTTACAATAAAGAGCATGCCTTTGGTCTGAACCAGCTAATAAGCGATATTAGTGCCATTCATATGCTTGAACGAGATGACGCAGAGACACAACTGTTAGCTGGTACGCTTCCTGCCTCATGGACAGAAGACGCGCTACCTGTATTTGCGGCGAACCTTCAACAGAATATTAATCGTGCATTACAGATGTACATTAGTACGTTACATGCGACACGTCCCGAGAAAATTTTACTTTCAGGTGGTGCGGCAACCATAGCCCCCCTTGTCGACATTTTGCAGCAAGACCTTGGTATTGATATCGAAATATTCAACCCATTTAAGGGGTTAACCATTAACCCTAAACTCGATACCGACAGACTTGAAACCATTGCTCCGCAGCTTACGATAGCCGCAGGCCTAGCAAGTAGGAGCTTTTCACCATGGCACATGTAAACCTACTTCCTTGGCGCGAGAAGCAGCGTCAGTTTCAGAAACAGCAGTATTTAATGGGGTTGTTAGCGGTTGCTGCAATTGTAGGTTTGGCGTTTTGGTTTGTAGGTCAAGCAATTGATCAACAGATCAGCCATCAAAATTCCCGCAATCAATTTCTTACCGCTGAGATTGCCTTACTTGACGCGCAGATAGCTGAAATCCAGAAAGTGAAGGACAGTAAAAGTGCGATTGAGCAAAGAATGGCACTCATCGAACAATTGCAAGCCAGCCGAAATGTCGCACCGGTTGTCTTTAACGAACTTGCCAAACTGGTACCGCAAGGGGTGGCATTTGAAAGTATGAAACGTGTCGGCAATAGCATAGAAATACAAGGCATTAGCGATTCTAACAATCATTTATCAGACTTTATGCGTTCACTTGATGCCTCTGAAGTCTTTGTATCGGCAGAACTATCATCGATAAAATCAGATAGCGCATCTGCCCGCGCCATTAGCAGCTTTACGTTAACGTTTTTAATAAGCCCTACCGTTGCCCCTCTGGGAAAAACGGGTGATGGAGCAAGCAACTAATGAAATTTGACGTATCAAAACTAAAAGAACTGAACGAACTCGACTTCGAGCAAATTGCGATTTGGCCGAAAGAGATTCGCATTGTTGTCGCGGCGTTTGTAGCAATCACTATTGGTGCGCTTAGCTACTATCTACTCGTTAGTCCCAAGCTACCCGTTCTTGATGCCGCTGAACTGAAAGAGCAAGAGCTTAAGTTGCAGTTTGAAGCCAAATACCGTATTGCGGTTAACCTTGAGGCATATAAAGAACAGCTAGCGCGCATAGAAAAAGACTTTTCGAGTATGCTCAAAAGCTTGCCAACCAGCAATGAAACCCCGGGTCTACTTGACGACATTACTTATGGAGGCACAACGTCAGGGCTTACCTTTGAATTACTCAACTGGCAGCAAGAAATTCCAAAAGAATTTTATACTGAACTCCCTATCGAAATGGAAGTAAGCGGTGGTTACCATAATTTTGGTGAATTTGTTTCAAAAGTAGCTGACTTACCGCGTATTGTTACGCTTCACGATTTTGATTTAGCACGTAACGGCAATACGCTGTCGTTGAAATTGCAAGCAAAGACCTATCGGTCGGAAAATAGCTCGTTACAAGTAACGGAGAAACAATAATGCGTATTATGATGCTATTGCCTCTGATGTTGCTTGTAAGCGCCTGTTCACCTAAGCTTGATGACCTACATGGCTACACTGAGAATGTAAAAAATACTGCTGTCGTAAGAATTGAGCCGTATCCGGAGTTTGAAAGTCATCCACCGTTTACCTACAGCGCTCAAGACCTGCGCAGCCCTTTTATCAAGCCTAAAGATAAAACCGCACCGGTCACGCAAGCCCGTCAAGCGAACTGTATGCAACCCGACTTCCAGCGAGCCAAACAAAAGCTTGAAAGTTATGGGCTAGACGCACTGACACTTACCGGCAATTATAAAAGCAATGGTGTGCAATGGGCATTGATACGCAGTAACGACGGAAAGCTGCACAAAATTAAACGTGGTAGCCGAGTAGGTCTGTTCTACGGGAAAGTGACCACCATAACAAAGAATTCAATTACAATTGAGCAGCTCATACCTGATGGCGCAGGTTGCTGGCAACAGAAAGATACCACGTTGGTCACCGCATCAACGTCAGGAGAGTAAGACAATGGCTGAGCGTTATATTTTTAATAAGTCCCTTAATCGCCGTAGTTCGCGATTGTATTGGCTTACCGGTATCTTGGCAGTGCTCTGCGCAGTGCCGTTTTTTACTTCTTCAGCGAATGCGCAAGAGAGCGTATTGTTCGACCCAGATGCTACTAAGCAGGCTGAAAGTATTACTGATATTACACATATCGACTTCACTCGCGACGCGAATCGTACGGGCATTACTACAGTAACCTTTAGTGGCAACAAACCTTCGCCACAGCTTGTAGAATCACAAGGTAAAGTGACTGTTACATTGAAAAATACCGTATTGGCTGACGACCAATTAGTTGAACTTAACGTAGTTGAATTTGCCACACCAGTGTCAGCCATTGAGACCTTTCAAGATGGCAATGATGTGCGTATTGAGGTGCGTTATGAGGGCAATGTTCTTGCTCGTCACAACATAGAAAACGATGTTTTATCAATAGAAATAGAGCCTATGAGTGAAGCGGCTCAGGAAGAACTTGCTGCAAAAAGCAAATACCAAGGTGAACCGATCTCTCTTGATTTTCAAGATGTGCCGGTTCGCCAAGTTTTGCAAATTATTGCTCAGGTCAATGGCTTTAACTTAGTGACTACTGACACGGTAACCGGTAATGTCACCATTAGCCTTTCCGGCGTACCGTGGGATCAGGCGCTTGAAATGATCTTGCGTGTAAAAGGCTTAGATAAGCGTCTCGACGGTAATATCTTATTAATTGCTCCACAAGAGGAGCTTGCCGCTAGAGAAACACAAGCGCTTCAATCTAAAAAGCAAGTCTCAGACTTAGCGCCGCTTCAAACGGTAAATATTGCCATTAACTACGCGAAAGCCGCGTCGCTTGCCACCATACTAAAATCGACAGATGGCGGTATTTTATCAGAACGTGGCGCAGTCACCGTTGACGAACGAACTAACACTTTACTTATCCGCGATACCCTTCCTTCTATCGACGAAGCCCGTAAAATGATTGACGCACTCGATGTGCCCGTTAAACAAGTATTGATTGAAAGCAGAATGGTAACGGTACTAGATAACGTGGATGAGCAGCTTGGTGTACGCTGGGGGTTTAGCGATAAACAAGATGACAATGGCGTGTCGGGCAGCATTGAAGGTGCTAATACGATTGCTGGCGGCACAGTACCAAGCATTACTGACAGGTTGAACGTAAACCTGCCCGTTACTAGTGCTGCAGGCACCATTGGTTTTCAAGTGGCAAGTTTGGTCGATGGAACTATTCTTGATTTAGAACTTTCTGCCCTTGAGTCTGAAAACAAAGGTGAAATTATTGCCAGTCCTCGCATTACTGTTGCCAATCAGCAGGAAGCGTACATTGAACAAGGGACTGAAATCCCTTACGTTCAAGCGACATCAAGCGGCGCAACATCAGTAGAATTTAAGAAGGCGGTATTGTCTTTAAAAGTCACGCCACACATTACGCCTGATAATCGTATTATTCTTGATTTGGTAGTAACACAAGATACGCGAGGTGAAACAGTATCTACATCGACGGGCGATGCCGTGGCCATCGACACACAAGAAATAAAAACCCAAGTATTGGTGGATAACGGAGAAACCATTGTACTTGGTGGTATTTTCCAGCAAACCAGCTCTGATGGCGTAACAAAGGTGCCTTTGTTTGGCGACCTCCCGCTAGTAGGTGCATTATTCAGAAACACCTCTCAGTTACAACAAAAGCGTGAATTACTTATTTTTGTCACACCAAAAATAACCACAGAGCGCCCCTAAGTTTACTCATTCGCACTGGATTATGCGTTTTTCATGCGCATAATCCGTTTTATTTCAATTTTTTTCGTGCAAATTTACACGTATGCGCTATTTGTTGGTAACAACACTTGCATAGCCTTGCATGAAACTGAGATAATCCCCGCCTCGAAATTTTAACGAGGTTTAAGGAGTAGTGCTTATTGGACATTGAATAGGCACGAGTCAATGGGTAGGCTGGTAAGACAACAGTTCATGCCCCTAACATGATTAAGTTGTGATATAAGCAAATATGGCTGAAAAACGTAATATCTTTTTGGTTGGCCCAATGGGTGCTGGCAAAAGCACGATTGGTAGACACCTAGCAGACGAACTTCACCTAGACTTCTATGATTCTGATCAGGAAATTGAGCGCCGTACTGGTGCTGATATTGCCTGGATCTTCGACCTTGAAGGCGAAGACGGATTCCGCAAGCGCGAAGAAGACGTTATTAATGATTTGACAGACAAGCAAGGTATAGTGCTTGCAACAGGCGGTGGCTCTATTGTCACTAAAGCGGTTCGCAATCGTTTATCTGCCCGCGGCATCGTGGTTTATCTTCAAACAACAATCGATAAGCAAGTTGCGCGTACACAACGAGACAAACGTCGCCCATTACTTCAAAACAGTGATCCAGAGCAAGTGCTTCGCGACCTTGCAGAGTCACGCAACCCTATGTATGAAGAAGTTGCTGACTATGTTGTAGATACTGACGACCAATCTGCTCGTGCGGTTGCAAATCAGATTATCGGTAAAATTGGTTTATAAAATATAATATGTAAATGGAGGTGCTACGCCCATGTCAACCTTAACTGTGGAACTTGGCGATCGTAGCTATCCCATACAGATAGAGGCCGGCTTGCTTTCGCAATCTGGCCTTTTTAGATCTTATATTAAAGGTCCTCTTGCGGTAATCATTACTAATGAGACCGTGGCCCCACTTTATCTAGAGAAAGCCATACAAGCATGCGGTGATGTTCAGGTAGAAACCATTATTCTTCCTGATGGCGAACAGTATAAAAGCCTCGAACAATTCAATGTGGTAATGACACGCCTGCTTGAACTAAATGCAGCTCGTGATACTACGCTTATCGCTCTTGGCGGCGGGGTTATTGGTGATTTGTGCGGGTTTGTTGCGGCAACCTATCAACGCGGCGTGCCGTTCATCCAAGTACCGACAACATTGCTTTCTCAAGTTGATTCATCGGTAGGCGGCAAAACCGCGGTGAATCATCCGCTTGGTAAAAACATGATAGGGGCTTTCTATCAGCCTGTTTTTGTCGCCATAGATACCACAACCTTGTCTACGTTACCGGCAAGAGAGTTTGCGGCAGGAATGGCAGAAGTGGTGAAATACGGCATAATCTATGATAGTGATTTTTTCAACTGGCTTGAACAACATGCGCAGTCGTTGAAGGCACTCGACGATGCTATTGTTTCTACCGCTATTCATCGCTGTTGTGCTATTAAAGCAGACGTTGTTGCCAAAGATGAGCGAGAGGGTGGATTAAGAGCCATTCTTAATCTTGGTCACACTTTCGGCCACGCGATTGAAGCAGAGCAAGGTTATGGAAACTGGCTACACGGTGAAGCTGTTGCAGCTGGCACTGTGATTGCCTGTTTAGCTGCACAGCAGCTTGAATGGATGACACCGTCAGAAACTCAACGTGTGAAAGCCTTGTTTAATGTATTTTCGCTTCCTGTAAAAGGCCCATCCTCGATGGGGAAAAGCGACTATATGAAACACATGAAACGCGATAAAAAAGTTGAAGCTGGACACATTCGCTTTGTACTTCCTCAATCGATTGGTTCTGCTGTTGTTACAAAATCCGTTACGGACGATATCCTAACGACTATATTGTCCTAACCTATAGAAAAAGGCCGGGCGACTCTCACATTGTTGCCCCTGCCCGTAGGTTTGCTAGCAGGTAGTGAACGCCATGACTGAAAGAAAAAATCATGCACAGTGAATTGCATGAGCGGCTTGAATATCTTGTTAATTATTCTTCTCAGCTGATATTTGTCAGCGGTGACTCTATTTCAGAGCAACAGAAAACTCTCGACGCGTTTGTATTCCAACAGCATGATGATACTGAAATTGCCTACCTTACTGCCCAAGAAGGTATGGATATTTCAGATTATCGCCGGCAGCTTTGTAGGCAACTACTTGGCCAGGTTGTAGGTAGTTATGTTCGACCTTTGCGTGAGCTTCTTAGCCCTCTAAACCAGCACGAGGGCCCCATTTTACTCGCCATTACGCAAGCACAGTTTATTTCAGACACCTTATTGCAAGAACTATGGGATGTGGTACTGCAAAGCCGTCAGGCCGGAAATAAACAGCACTTAAATGTCCTTCTCTTCGGTGATAGCCAGTGGGCCGAAAATGCAAAGCAGTGGCTCCCTGCTAAAAATAATGACACGCCACTTTTAATCAGTAGCCAATCCGTAAATGCCGATACAGCGCTTTCCACGCCTTCATCAACATTAGATAAAATGATTGCTGAACGACGCGAGGCATTTCAAGTACATCTGGACAAGCGTAAAGCCTTAGCCATTCGAGATAAACCGTCGAACCCCCTTAAGTCAAAAGCCGTCATGTTGTCGTTGCTAACGGTGTTTGTATTAACGTTTATAGGCTTAGTAACGTGGCAGTATGGCGGTCAAATTTCTTCGTTGTTCCAGCCCATTAATGGCGAGGAATCGGTTGATGAAAACCTAACGGTAGTGCCCGGCTCGGCGTATGACAAAGTCGCTGCGCTTGACGATGACATCGACGGTGATATCGGTGCACCAGCCACAGAAACGCTGCAGTCCAGTGATAGTAGGACTTCTGCTGTAGACATCACTCAGAATCAACAAGGCGCCGATAAACTGGTGACTGACTGGCAAGGTGCACGTAAGACTAAAGCAAACAATGCGCTCGACAGTGATAATTCTCCCGTTGAAGATACAATAGCGGAAGCGGCACCAGCTGCCACGATACAAGTACCCGAGCGCGCAGCAGCAAAAGAGCCTGCGGTTAACGTCGCTGAAAACGATGATGCAACAGCACAGCCTCTTGATGATGATACGCCTACATCGGCAACACCTGTTAGTGAGACGCAAGTGCCTTGGATAACACCGGAACAATTTGTTATTCAGATGGTTGCCATGAAAGAAAAATCCGTGGTTAATGAGTTCATTACGGACTATCAGCTGACCGATGTAACACGTGTATATACCACTCAACGATACGGCGGAGACTGGTACGTCATAATTTTTCACCACCCATTTTCATCTCAGGAGGAAGCTCGCGAGGCTATCAAGACACTTCCAGCCTATCCAGGGAAAAATGATGCGTTTATAAAGTCTGGTGTACAGGTGATTAAAGAGTTATCCGTGCAATAGCATTGTGCATTATCACAGTAAAGACACAGCAAAAGGCAAGTATAGCCATGGGTGTTGTGTATCTTTCGTGCGAAAACGATACATATAGTAATAAAATTTGAATGCTTTGCGTTTGCCGGTTGTCGCCCGATACGATGAAAGTTACAATCTATGTTTAGTGTGGCGCTTGCTCTTTCATTATCGTCATTACTTCACAATGCACCGGGTACGGCAATAATCGGAGCGTTCATCAACAGGCTCCGTTCAGGTAGTAACATTAACGCATGACGCAAAAAAAGAACCGCGCATTTTTAAAATGGGCGGGTGGCAAGTACAGCTTGGTTGAACATATTCAAGCAAGATTACCCCAAGCGAACAAACTTATTGAACCGTTTGTCGGCGCGGGTTCAGTGTTTTTAAACACCCAGTACAAGCGCTATTTGCTCAACGATATCAACCCCGACCTGATTAACCTCTATAACTTCTTGAAAGCGCAGCCCGATGCGCTTATCCACGATGCTAAAGACTTTTTCTGCGCGAAACGAAACGAAGAAAGTATGTACTATGCGTTGAGGGAAGAATTTAACGCTACTCAAGATGAGTATTACCGAGCCATCTTATTTTTATATCTGAATAGGCACGGCTACAATGGCCTCTGTCGATACAGCTTATCAGGGAAGTTCAACGTCCCATTCGGGCGCTACAAAAAGCCGTATTTTCCAGAGCATGAAATGTTTTTCTTCTCAGAAAAGTCACAAAAGGCGACGTTCACCTGCCTCCCTTTTGAACAAGTGTTTACCCGGGCTAGACGGGGCAACGTTATTTATTGTGATCCTCCCTACGCACCGTTAAGCAAAACCGCTGCGTTTACAAGCTATGCATCGCATAGTTTTGGTCAGGATTCTCAAATAGCGCTTGCTGAATTGGCGATTGATACCTCGAGCAAACGAGGCATTCCCGTGTTAATTTCTAATCATGACCTGCCGCTAACAAGAAACTTGTATGTCGGCGCCGACATTTCAATGCTGTCGGTAAAACGCTCGATTAGCCAAAATGGTGCAAATAGAAAACCAGTAAGTGAAATTCTCGCGTTGTTCGAGGCAAATGAAACTAAGCTGAGAATTAAGGGGACAAGTAAGAGACCGTCAACGAGGGGGCAAAGACGGGTTAAACACATAAAAGCCAAGTAGTTTTTAAGCGCCCGCGTACCATTTGACGAACGTCATTAAACCAATCACGAACAGCACTACAAATATAACGCCAAACACAGCAAAACTAATGAATGTACCTTTTGTGAAATCTCGCTCATAGTTTTTGTGGCTTTGAACACCAAACAAACTCGCTAGCACACTGCCTACAACGGACCAAAAACTGGTACCCGATTGCATTCGCATTACTATGAATCTTTTGTGGGCTGTGAGAAGTCACTGCTAGCGTCATCGCTATGCAGTAATTCCAGTAAATCGAGGAAATGAAATTGGAATGAAGGCGACTTGCCAGCAAGCCACGATAGCCAACTCACTTCTTCCACGCCGTCTTTATAGCGAGCACATTGGTTTTGAATGTGACTAGCAGGTAACTTGGGGTTAAAAGTAGTGACTGGCTGAAACTCACACACAGACAACCCCGAGTCGGCACGAGAAAACAACGTAATACCGGAGAGAGCAACGGCGCTGATTACTGCACAAATGGGGAGTATTTTCATCCTGAAAACCTGTGTATTCGATTAAAATATAATCTCATTATAACCCTATTATCAATTTGAACAAGGGGAAAAAGCAAAAACCCAAAGCATGAACTTTGGGTTTTACTATTAGCTGCAAAAATGCTTGTTAGGCAATAGCTTACAACTCGAAATCTATTGAGTAGCTAACAGCAAATTTAACTGAATCGTTATCGTATGCATCTGCACCCGTATCGTCAAGGTCGGTACCTGTTACAGCAAAACTAAAGCCGTCTTTTGATAATGAAATACCCCAATCTGCATAGCCATCTGGTACGCCATTGAAGTCTTCTGCAAAGTCACCCTGATGATAACCTACATGAAGCCCTAGCTCTGCGCCGTTAAATACTGGCATGCCATAGTCGACTGAAAAATACGATGCTTTACCAAACCCGTAGTCGCGACCTTCGCCTTCATCTGCTTCAGTGTGTGCAAGCAATGAAAGTGTTGCGCTTAAACCGCCGTAGCCAAGTGAACCGTAAACTTCTGCGAAGTCAAAGTTAGCTTCATCGTCATAGTTGTAGTATAAATAACCGAAATCGTAGGCGATATCACCCGATTCACCTGAGAAACCGAAATAAACGTCGTGCTCGTATGAATACACGTCATCTGCGCCGTAGTTTACGTTCGATACCCATGTGCCTGCATAAAAGCCACCTTCGTGGGCGTAATCAATACCACCTTGTACTGCTGCATCGTTGGTAGTCTGTGTTAAACCACGCCAAATGTAGTTGCTTGTTACACTTGCATTAGCGGTAAGTTCAGCATAAGAAGGGGCAGACGCCAGTAATGTAGCTGATGTTAGCGCAACGGCCAGTACCGTTTTCTTCATTGATGAGTTCATGTGTATTCTCCAGTAGTGTTTTAATTTGTTGTATTTAGATTTTCTGTCTAATTATTCTTATGTTTGAACACTACTACGCAAAACCGATGCCCATTTACCCACCTTTTGCCAAAAGTACACAAAAGCTATTAACCAATTGATAATTATATGTTTTTTACAAAAGCATAAAACCACACCATAACTAAGCATGCAGATAGCCTGCATAAAAATGCACCATGATAACGCGCACTCCCCAAAATAGCGCAGACCGATATGGTGGCTTGCGCTTTTGTGGCCATTGTCTACTGCATGGATAAAAGCGAAAAAGCTAGACACAATCGTAGGCTTTCGCTTTTTTCATGCTCTAGATTTCGCTACACTCCGGTTTCATTTTTAGCAATAGCTAATCAGCACGTTATTAAGGGACACATCATGAAACCGTTTTTAATTGCGCCATCCATTCTGTCAGCCGATTTTGCAAGACTAGGCGAAGATGTAGAAAAAGTGCTTAATGCGGGCGCAGACGTGGTTCACTTTGACGTGATGGACAATCACTATGTACCAAACTTAACGTTTGGACCGATGATTTGTGAAGCGTTAAGAAAATACGGCATTACCGCACCTATCGATGTTCATTTGATGGTAAAGCCTGTAGACGACCTTATTAGCAAGTTTGCCCAAGCTGGCGCGACCTATATTAGCTTTCATCCTGAAGCGTCAGAACATATCGACCGTTCGTTACAACTAATCATTGATGAAGGTTGTAAGCCCGGTTTAGTACTGAACCCTGCGACACCATTACATTGTTTAGATCACGTGATGGATAAACTGCATCATATTCTTTTAATGTCGGTGAACCCTGGCTTTGGTGGACAGCGTTTTATTCCTACTACCTTAGATAAGATACGCCAAGTGAAACAGCGAGTCATCGCAAGTGGACGAGATATCAGAATAGAAATTGACGGTGGCGTTAAAGTCGATAATATTCGCGACATTGCAGAAGCAGGCGCAGATATGTTTGTTGCAGGTTCGGCCATTTTTTCAAACGATGACTACCGCGCTGTGATTGATGACATGCGCGCGCAATTATCTCACCTTTAAAACATAAAACTATTTAATCACTACAGGTAAGCATTATGAGTAACAAACCCATTGTATTAAGCGGCTGTCAGCCTTCAGGGCAATTGACCCTAGGTAATTATATGGGCGCACTGAAACAGTGGGTCTCGATGCAGGACGACCATGACTGCCTTTATATGCTCGTTGATTTGCATGCTATTACTGTTAGACAAGATCCTAAGCAACTCTTTGAAGCATGCTTAGATGGCCTCGCCCTTTACTTAGCATGTGGAATCGACCCACAAAAAAGCACGCTTTTTGTGCAGTCTCATGTGCCAGAACATGCCCAGCTTTCATGGATTTTAAATTGCTACACCCAAATGGGTGAGCTAAATCGTATGACGCAGTTCAAAGATAAGTCTGCGAAAAATGAAAGTAATATCAATGTAGG
>Ga0209652_1002934_pt1 | contig 12854 bp, 11 predicted proteins | sample SaaInl74LU_5_DNA_FD_184641 | JGI IMG/M metagenome (GOLD analysis project Ga0209652, IMG submission 184641) | Marine microbial communities from expanding oxygen minimum zones in the Saanich Inlet - ESP_74LU_5_DNA (SPAdes) (version 2) | ecosystem: Environmental > Aquatic > Marine > Intertidal zone...
ACTGCTGGTAGATGACTCATTCATTCTAGACCACATCGTTGGAAGAGACCATCCGTGTGAAGAACAAAGAAGTGTATTCTATTGTCACCGTGTCAAATTATTCTTCTGCCGGAAGGGAGAGGGGTGGTGTCGTCAACTCTCTATCACTCTCGACTCATTGTTGAAGAACAAACTCCACGGATCATGCCTCCACCATCTACATCCACCTCACCAACACCCACCGTCCATCACTCATTCAATCGCCACCATCAAATCACTCACAGCCTCCCATTTCAAACCACCCTACACGTGGTGCACACAACACATAACACACAATATACACTGTAGGCACTTACCCGAACTTGGGAGCATTAGAGGGGACAAACGCCGAAGCGGTGGCAAATAGGGTAGCGGCGAGAACAACCTTCATCTTGTATATTCTATTGATAATAATAACAAATGTAGAGTATTATGATGACTTCAGTGAAGGAGGAAGGTGGGAAGAGTTGGCGTGGTAGGTGCGTGGCGGGCAGAGGTGGGGAAAAAAGGCGGTGGCAAATTGAAAAAGACAAACGAACGCGTGAAAGATTTTTTTCGGGAGGACTGACGCGGCTTACGTCAGAGAGTTCTTATAATGGTTTGTTGGGGGAGATTGTGTGGGATATTTTTGGGAATTATTGTTTGGTCTGTATGTCGGTGTGTGGGGCCCGAGTTGGGCTGTTTAAGGACCCCTGGGGTGTCTCATTTGAAGGAGTCCTGATTGGTTTATTAGCCCTTGGAGAGAATAAACTGCTGCCTTCTCTCCCGCCACGAATTAATTAATCAACTCGCTATCCTTGTTTCGTTTCTAAAAGAACACGACCAATCATCTCCTTGCCTTGGAGACATGCTGATAGAAAACACTAATAATCATTACATAGTGGACTTTGGTTGTTCATCGAACACAATAGTTGAAAGCAAGATACAGTGGAGTCAATGTAGTGTATCGTTCCGTCTATATTTTTACTTATGTAAAGTTGAGTTCGCTGGCAAATTCTGCTGCCTCCCTTTGCGGACTCTTTGTTGCTTCTATGGCAGCCTGATGTGCACGAAGAGCTGCAGCAAAGTCTTCCTTACTTACCAATCCCCCCCGAAAACTATCCTTTAACGCATCCACGGAATCATCACATCCAAGAGTGGCGGCAATAATCCAATGTTTAATTGCTCTATCCATCCTGCCATTTCCCTCCTCGTCAATACCAAGATTGTATCTGGCTTTGGCATGTCCGCCAATGGCAGCCTGTTCCAAATGATACACTTCCTTTTTCCCGTTCTTTTCGACGCATCGCCCCTCGTAGATAAAGCGTGATAGGCAATAATGCGCCCCCGCATCACCCAATTCGGCTGCTTTATTCACATATCGGAATGCACCATCGTAATCCCCTGCCTCATAGCGACGCAAACTCGTTTGGAGAATTGCAACAGGATCATTCAACTCCACTCTTTTCATAACATTCTTTTCATATTCTTCCTCCGATTTTGGTTTTGGGTGCCGGCAGAACGGACATGTGGGCTCAAGCGATCCTCGAGTTATTCGCACTTCATTTGAGTGATAGCATCCTTCACAGATTACTTTGCTGCAACACGACATCATAGTCGATTTTGTTTGATCAAGCGATATCGGCAGACAACAGATCGGACAGTCACCCTCATGTGAGCTATCAGGTTGCTTGAACAAAATCTCATCATGCAATTCAGCAGCCCTCTTTTTACATGCCCGCTTATGTTGAGGTCGATGTTCTCGTTGGCATTTGACGCTACAATATCGAACAGATGTGCATGCGGTACATGTCTTCAATTTGATGTCATCCACTTCAGCGGTTCCACAGGCGGCACAACACATCATCATGTTGGCCGCCTGTTCCTCTACATTTGTGCTCATCGTCAAATTTAAGCACCCGCCGTAGGTAATGATGATAACGACGATATCGCCTCCTACAAAGAGTTATTGCAGCTCATCAATCGATCGGGTGCAGCGTGCAGCCAAAGCCGAGTAGGGAGCGATTCGGAACGAAGGGAGGAGGAGGCATCCTGAGGCCGGAAAATTTAGTACTAATTCCTATGTACAAACACCAACCCTCTCCATCCTTATCCTTTCCCCTCTAATCTATCGAGTAGTTAGCTCTAGCCAGCCAGCTGGCTGCTGCAGGCAGCAGAGCGACTTTTGGTTTGCTCTCGGCAACATACTATGCTCGAACTCGACGTGTGGGGAAGAAGGTTTGATAGCTCGACACCTGAAACAAACATGTGAGCTGCAGCCGAAGCAAACTGATCCCAAGAATTTCATCAAACGAAGACAAACACGAACGCAAGCTCACGAACTACTTTCATTACAGTCTCTTCCTATTGATTACGTCTCTTCCTATTGACACAAACGTGGAACTATGCAGACCTGATCCCCGTTATCAAGACAAGCATAATACCATAATATGCTCCATCTGTGATGACTAATACCACCTTTACTCTTCCACGATGCCTGTTATGAAGAAGACCCGCCGGATATCCACCCACAAGCAAGAACAAGAAGAGAGTGTAAATCCGTTTGCACAAGCACCAAACTGATCCATGATGCGTCCACTCCCTGCCTACCTCATCTTCTTCTAGATCATTCGATTCCATCATTCAAACCACAGCCGGTCCCAATGCAAACGTGATGAGTCCGAGAAGAGACTCCTTCGCAAGAGCTAATCTCGTTAGAAGCTAGAGAAAGTGGAGCATAAAGCACATGGCAGGGAGCATTATTCCATGGTGTAGAGCTTATTTCTATAAAGGACAATCACGCAGAGAATAGACAGTGTACTGTATCACCTGGCGTCGATACTGCATCTTCTGATACTAGTTAATTTGAATGACCTGTCGTTTCGTTTCCAAAAGAACATCAATATGATTCCTTGAATTAGAAAAGAGACATACTGGTAGAAAACATTCTTAATTATTATACAGCGGAGTTTAGTTGTTCATTGAACACAACAACAATAGTTGGAAGCATGCATGAGCCGCCGAGTCTACGTAATATGGGAAGATGAGTTCACTGGCAAATTTCCTCTATCACTCCTTTCGAGCTTCTTCTGCTGCCTCTCTTTGCGGACTCTTCATTGCTTCTATGGTATCCTGATGTGCACGAAGAGCTGAAGCAAAGTCTTCCTTCGTTACCAATCCATCCTCATAACCACCCTTTAAAGCATCCAGTGAAGCATCATATCCAAGTTTGGCGGCAATGATCCAATGTTTACTAGCTCTATCCATCCTGCCATTTCCCTCCTCTTTAATACCAAGATTGTATCTAGCTAAGGGGTGTCCGCCAATGGCAGCCTGTTCCAAATGATACACTTCCTTTTTCGCGTCCTTTTCAACACCTTTCCCCTCAAAATAAAAACATGCTAGCTGATAATGTCCTCCCGCATCACCCAATGCGGCTGCTTTATTAACATATTTGAATGCACTGTCATAATCCCCATCCTCGTAGCGACGCAAACCCATTTGGACCATTGCAATAGGATCATTCGCATTTACCCTTTTCATAATATTCTTTATCTCTTCATCCTTCGTTTTCGGATCTAGGTGCCGACAGAACGGACATGCGGACTCCAGCGATTCTTGATATATCCGAATATCATTTGAGTATACGCAGCCATTACAAATGATTTTGCTACAGCACGACATCAAGATAGATTTCTTTTGATCAAGCGATATCGGCAGACAACAGATCGGACAGTCCCCCTCATGTGAGCTTTCCGGTTGCTTGAATAAAATCTCATCATGCAATTCTGCAGTCCTCTTTTTACATGCCCGTTTGTGCTGCGGTCGATGCTCTTTTTGGCATTTGACGCTGCAGTATCGAACCGATTTGCAAGCTGTACATGTCTTCAATTTGACGTCATCAACTTCAGCGGTGCCGCAGGACGCACAAAACATCATCATGTTGGCCGCCTGTTCCTCTAAATTTGTGCTCATCTTCAAATGTAAGCGCCCGTCGTAGAAGATAATATTAACAACAATAATATCGCCTCTTACAAAGAATTATTGCAGCTATTCAATCGGGTGCACCAAAGCCGAGTATCTCTAGGGAGCGCTGAGTGAGGTACTTATTCGGAACGAGTGGGTGGAGGCATGGCTTAGGCCGGAAACTTTAGTACTAATTCCTATGTTGAAACACCAAAGCGAGGTGAGGAGAAGAGCTGGGGGAGGAGAAGAAACGTGGACCGGAATTTTTAGTACTAATTCCTAATAGCCTTCTGCCTCCAAGTGCAAGACAGTGAAGGAGCTATTGAGTTGGACTTTGGTTTGTTCTCGGTCACATCATTTACTATGCACGACCTCGACGTGTGGGGAATGTTTGATGGCTCGACACCCGACACCTGAAACAAGAAAGAATTTCAATTTCATCAAACAAAGACAACCAAGTTAACGAACTACTTTCATTGGAACTACGAGCCCTGATCCCAGTTATAGTTATCACGACAAGCAATGACCTTCTCGTGTGTTTTCTTCAAAATGGACCCAGTTTCATGGGATCATGGGACCAGATTCTGGACCATGAATATATATAAGCCTCATCACCATGTTGGCACGACTTCTTGGCTACTTTTCTCGAAATGATTCTTTCTAAGTTGGCTTGTTCCTCCCTCTGTGGACTTTTCATTTCATCTATGGCTGCTTGGTGTGTATGAAGAGCCGCGGTAAACTTATCATCGCTCACATCTCCTTTTGTGTAGAACTGCTTTAGCGCTTCCATTGAATTATTGCATCCAAGGTTAGCTGCTATGATGAAATGCTTGACTGCTCTATCTATGCTCCCGTGTCTCGCCTTCTCATTATGTGCAAGGGCAAACCTTGCACCAACATGACCGGCGATGGCAGCCTCTTCTAATTGGTACCACTCCTTTTCCTCGTTCTTCTCGACACCTCTCCCGTCCCGATACAAAAGAGATAGTAGGTAAATTGCATCCACATTGCCCAACTCAGATGCCTTTGTCCAATACTCAAAAGCTCCTCTGTAGTGTCCTTCATGATAGTGCTTCTTACCCGCTTCTTTTACTGCAACTGGATCGTTTGCTGTCACTCGCTTCATATTGTTCCTGTTGAACTCTTCATTGCTTCTTGGCATGGGCTGCCGACACATTGGGCATGTGTGATGTACATTCTTGTTCACTCCACTTAGTTTGTTGGCACGACGACAGCCTTTGCAGATCACCTTGCTGCAACATGATAGCAACGTGGATCTGTATAGGTCAATCTGTAGCGGTAAGAAACAAATCGGACAGTCCCCGAGATGGGTGCTTTCGGGCTGCCGGAATAAAATCTCGTCACCGTCACGTCCTTCAGCCGCCCGTTCTCGTCCTCGTTCTTTATTCTTCAATTTGACGTTATTGAAAGAAGCACAGGACATATCAATGTCGATATCGGCTGCATCTGCAGCTTGACACATCTTATTATTATTATTATTGCTATCTCTCGTAGTTGAGCTCTTCCGACTCCGAGAGAGCCGACATAAGAAGAGATGAAGCATCTTGTCGGTTACCGGCATTATTAGTAGTAACAGCAATTAGAGCAGATGGGGAAACAGCAATCCAAGTAGTAGCTGACAGTGAGGTGTGAGATAGATCAGGTAACCTATGAGGCTGTATCATGCACATTGGTGAGAAACAACTGAAGTACAAACGTGGTTCCGGAAGCTGGACGGTATGTGGTCGATAGCCGATCGTCACTGTGTCTCCCTCTCACCCGACACCCGACTGTCTAAATGACGGACAGAACGGAAGAAAAAATGGAGATATCGTCTACCAAAGTACCTGCGGTTCGCACGTTCAGGAAGACATTTATTTGTCCACATCACATGAGATCACATGGTCGCGTCGTTGTCTTTCGGGAGCTCTGTAAGTATGCATTGTGTCTAGGAGCCCATAAGATGCATAATAGATAAGTGGTAGCTCGAGGCCTTTCCAAAGCACCACAACAGCGCCTTCTCATATCCACTACATAAGTACAGGCACTTTGGTGCAGCCACTGTTTTGGAGCTGCATATGTTTGTAGCCCCTTTTTAAACTGGTAGATCTGTAGAAAATGTACCAACGATACGCTTGATCGATAGCAGCTTGAGAGCTTTCCAAAACGCTACTTATCGCATTCATGTGCTGACTTGAAGGCAGATGAGCTGCGGTCTAAGATGTACAAATAAGTAGTGTATTGTACTATTGACCTGGTTGAGCGGACATGGAGAGTTGTTGATACGACACGACACCAGTACCAGATGACAGCATCGCGTGACTGCCTTTTGTCCATCGTCCAGTTGATAGCTCTTCAAATAAACTTCTTCTCCCTGGCAAAAAACACATCACAGACGACGCGACCAATGACCAATGATCTTCTTCAATGTGCCGTGTGCGAAGTTGGAAGTTCTTGCAAGCCATAGCAATCAAAGCCCTAACTGCGCAGGTCAACTTCGCTCACCAGCCCACAGACTACAGAGGCAAAGACGACCACTAACAGCCCTCGCTCTCTCTCAGAGCCTATCATCTCACTTTATTCGCTGCATGTTGAAGAAAAGTCGTCGGCTTGTGCATGAACAAATAAGTAGGTAGCCTTGCGGCGCACACAACACCATCATAAATACACACAAAAAAATGACGAGACATCCGCTAAAACAATCATCATCATGTCTTTTTCAGCTCTACACAAAGTTGCTACCCATCTTGATAATCCTAATGCTTCTAATCACTTCTTGCGTGTGCAGCGACATTAAAAGCAGCAGCAGCAGTGATGCAGCATTCCATTTGCCAGATTCTTATTCATCGTCATCATCGGATTATCATCTTCGTGGACATTACAATCGAGAGGGCATTACAAGCAGCAGCATCAGTCAACTGAAGTTACAGCAGCAATTCAATGATGAGCAACAACACAGAGCCATCAAAGCAGACAGCAACCCTTCACCACCATCCACCACCACCACCATTCTCCTCACGCAATCACTACCCTTTCAAATAATCACATCCACCCTCCTCACCCTCCTAATCCTCCTCCAACTTCTCCTTCTCCACACTTACATTCGCCAACGTACCAAACGAGTACTCGAATTTGCACAACCAATTGTCATTTGCATCTTTGTCACTTGCTCCATCATCACTACCGCCGCGTGTTTTCTATACGTGTATACTAGTGCAGAAGTTATATGTGTGATACGGGAACCGATTGTGTTTGTAAGTGTTAGTGCAATGGGTGCAACTGTTGGAGGGAGGGCGTGGAGGATTAGTACTTTGTGGAATAATCCATTGTTGTCTGTGGGAAGGGGAAGTGATGGTACGAGTGGTAGGCGTGTGCTGCCGAGGGTGGAACAAGTGAGACAATGGACATTACGATTGTTAAGTGTGTTATCTGGTTGTGAGTGCAGTGGTGGTGTTGTTGGGTGGATATCAAAACATCAACGACAACGAAAGAATGCAAGTTCAAGTAGTGGAGGTGGTGGAGGTGGTGGACGACCTATTCGTGTACAAATTACATTCGTTCAAATGATGAGAGCTACGGTAGTTATGATTTTACCACAGTCACTTTGGCAAATTGCGGTGATGTCTGTGCCAATGTTGCGTTCGTCTCGGGAACTTTTATCGTACAATAATCACAATTACAATCACAATGATCAGATGATGGAGGTGACGATGGAGCAATATCAATGTCAAAGCAGTGTAGGATTTTGGCCAAACTATGTCAGCATCGTATTGACACTGCTTCCATTTGCAATTGCCTATCTTCTCAATGTCCGACCCAAGTCGGAGTTGGATCAATTACCCGAGATTATAGATGAGAGAGAACATTTGAAACAATCGTTTTATATTGTTGCAAGAGTGTTGGTTGTGGCTGTGCCAATGATTGGGTTGACATATCAGAATAATCCGGAGGCAAAGGCGTATGGAGCGATATGTGCAGTTTTGGCATTACCCCTTGCATGTTGTTATCATATTGCCTATGTCAAACTGTTCTCGACCAAATCAGATAGTATATCCAGGCAACAAATGTCGTCTGGTTCCGTGTTAAGTGGGGGAGGTGATAATGCGGATGGACGTAGCTCTGCGGCTGTGGCCGTTCGCATGGCAGAAATGTATTCGAGGATAGGGAGGGTGGAAGAAACGGTACAATTGGTGGATGAAACGTTGGGGGTGTTTCGGAAGGGAAACAGTGGCAATCATATTAGTAATTTGGGTCTTCAGAATGAGGGGAGGCAGGAGGTGGCTTCTGGGTTTACGACAAATGATTTGAAGGCTCTGGAGGGGGATGAGTTACAGATGATTATTCAATTGTTGAGGTTGAAAGGGAATGCGTTGATCAAGTTAAAGGGGCCTGAGGGATTTGCAATGAGTGCAAAATTGAATATTGGTAAGTGTGCGCAAGTGTAGATGTCGGGGGAGTTTACCTTGTCGTCCTCAGATACATTTCATCTCATGTCGTCCTTTTCATTTCCGTCTCGTGTGTAACCACTCCGATAGATGCACTGAAAATCTTTGAGAACTGCCCAGCCGCTGATAAAATGAAAGATGTCTCACTCATGTTCCCAATATACAATATGGTGGGCATCCAGTTGAAAGGAGGGGTGATTGACCAAGACGACGAGTGCTCGCTTGAAATGGAATTAGCGATACGTTTCTGTCATGAGGCTCAACTTCAGGCTTATCATTATGCTCGATCATTAGCAAATCTAGCAGAGATGTATGGCCGTGTAGGTGTTCTAGATGAAGCACTGAAGTACTTCAATATCATGAAAGCTGTGTATATGAAACAAGATCATCCAAAACTACTCCTTGATGCATACGGTAAGTGTCGACATTAGTTGAGACATTAGACTCTGAATAAAGTCTCCATATTGTGCGGCAATCTCATCTTGTAATACGTGCTCTGCCTGCCTCTCTCTCTCTCTCTCTAGCTGTTGATAGATGTGCAGTAAGCTTCGCAACGTCAGCTCTTTGGTACTTGCAAATGGGTCAAATCAACAACGCCATAGAAAGATGTGATTATGTCATCGATCACATCTTACCTCACTATGACGAAAAAGATATCATTGGATTATATCATATCTTCGTTCAAATCATACGCGTTTTGAAGTGGAATGGGCAGGTAGACAAAGCAAGAGAGGCATTTATTAAATTCATGCCCGATGTCGCTAACTCTCATTTTGCTGTCGGCAGCATTCACAAACCCATGGGCTTGTTGCTTCAGATTTGTGAAGGCAGTTCACATCCATACGATATGGATCACATGCCTGAAGATATTGAATTGGCTCTTGCGTGTGACGTGAGTGACATGACTGATAACAACTTTACTGGCGACGGCTGGTCGATGAAGTCTATGGTGGCCGAGCTTTGCATGCATCTTGCACGTCGAATTGATGCCGGCAATGCTGCTAGAGAGAGACTTATTGATAGGGGCATCATGATGGCAACTGTTGCCCAACAACGTGTCAAAGCATCAAATGGAATGGTGAAGCATATTTTAGCGTATGAAGCCAATAGAGACATACACAAGGCACTCTTGTTGTTGGCCAACGAGGAAATAGATATCGATAGAAATGTCATCTACAATGCGAGCAATATCACTGGACGCACTCCGTTAATTAACCGCAAAGAGTCAATGTCTGAGTTGAAGAGCAGTATGAAAAGTAAGACTACGCTGGCCTTTGCGAATAAGTTCAACGTGAAAGATGACACATCCAATACAAATGGAAGTACAGGACATTCTAACGGGTCAAGTGCAAAGTCGTCTGCTCGTTCAACAATGCCACTTACCTCAGTTGCTGCCAAGAAGAAAGTTGCCTTCTCGCACTTGAGCTCGTTCGGTTCCAATGGCTCAGCGTCAAAGCAGTCGTCGCATCAATCACATGAATCAATCAAGGAGAGTTCCTCCAAAATTTCACATGAGTCGTCTGAATCTGCGATTGATAGCCAAAAATGTAACGGTGCAGGTGTTGTATAGATGCAGTGTATTTGTAAAAGTAAGAGAACTTAACGTATTACGAGATGTAGCGGTACCATTACTTGTCGAACATAATGATCATGTGAGCTCACATTAGTTACTTGTATTGCTACTTGGACTTTAGCACTTGTACTTGTACTTATACACTCATTAGATGAAGACTTTACTTACATAGACATATCACACCCTCCCCAATCTACAAGAGAATCATCCCCTCCTTCTTCAATGAAGAGGAACACTCATCAAATCCCTACAAATAATATTGATGTCTACAACAGTCAGCAGAGACTGCAATTTAGAGAGTCTGAGTCTACTGATCTACTGCCTGCTAAATATAATACACTAGCTTTGGCTTTGCTGCGCTCAGCTAGCCTGCCGAGTGTGCGTTGCTGGTGCGTGTCACTTGTGTTAGATATATCTAAACTGATTTTAATCATGTTACACTTTTTGCTGGACAAACACGTGCACATATTCTTTCACATCCATTGCCATTAATCTCTCACTAGAGGCTTATTCGATTGACTTTCGAACCAGACGTACGCACATTACCGCCTTTCTATCTCGAAACGCTAACGCTAACACTAACGCTAACGAAGAAATACCGCCCTGCGTAAAGCCTTCTTCATGGAAGACATGACCTGATCACCAGCAGTGTTGTCAACTTCGTGAACAGCCTCATCAGAGTCAAGCGACCGAGTATCTTCCGAAGAAGAGGATGACGAAGAAGAAGAAGATGAAGAACATTCACAATCTTCTTGCTCCACCACCTCCAAAGCACTGTTGCGAACACCCTCCTCCGCCTTCTTCAAAATAATCTCCCATTTCTTCACATCCGCTTCTTTCACCTTCACAGCCTCCTCTTGCACCTCCAACTCTTTATAAAGTTTAATCAAAAACAATGCCCTCAACTGACTATCCACTACTTTCCTCGTCTCAATCATTTCCGCTTCTGCCTTGGCCAATTCCGTCTTGTGATGCTGTAACTCTACCTTGACGCGGTGCTTATGCTCCATTGTGACTCCTACAGTCCGAAAGGATTTGCGAGTGCATTTTCGAATGCCTGCTTCGTGATCTGTAATCTTCCGTTCTAGGATACCCAAGCGATATAAACTGTCCTTGTATTTGGTTTGACTTTCTTCTACCCATTCATTGCGCTTCTCGCCACGTGATGTAGTAGTGTTGGTTGATGCAATTATTGATCGCTGTTGTTGCAGTCGTACCATCTCTTCCGCATCATTCTCCATCTCCTCCAACGCATTCAACACATCCCTCGGAAGAGACTTCTTCGCCTTATTCGAAGAGCTAGAAGATGCTGCTGCTCGCTTCAATTGTTTCAATTTGATTGCTTTGGATTTGGTTGCATCGGCTTTCAACTTTTGTTCCCATTTTAGTACATCGTTTCTGACGTGGTCTTGTTTGTTGTGGGGGGCAGATGATGATGAGGATAGATCAAACGTCTTTTTAATCATGTCTTGGAAGGAGGTGCTCCTCTGTTCATTGTTGTTTTGATGATCATCGAATAGCAATAATTCATCCTGTTGGCTATCTTCCTCGGATGATGGACAGAAGATGTCTTCTGGAAAAGAGCTCGTTTGCTTGATGCTTTGGGACATGATGATTATCGTTACAATGGGCTGCTGATATTAGTGTGTGCGTGCTTGTTGGATAGATTGCGAGAGCAGGTGTTGAAATATACCGAAATGATCGGGTGACGACTGATGTGTCAATATAGCTGCAAGTTAACTTGATTACGAACAAAGAAGATGCCGCCGCAATAATGTAATAACCAGCAGGATAGGTTGTAGATGTATGCAATTCAGTTGATGATTACGATGCATGTATTCCAGTCAACACCATTCGATGCATCGCTCTCACTAAAAAGATGAGAAGCAAGAAGCACGAACATGTGAGAGTAGTTGAGGGTTCGCATCAGAAAGAGACGGCATCTTTTTATTGAGTCGAGTCGAAAGACATAAAAGGCAAGCATGCAGCGAGCTCAAGATTAGCTTGCACTTGCATGCCCTTGTTCCTTGCTACAAAACCAAGATTGGTGTGCATACGTGCATTATTAGATGCTGCATACCATAATATGCTAGATCTGTTATGGCTAATACCACCTCTGCCTATCCCATCATGCCAATTATGAACAAGACCCGCCGGATATCCACCCACAAGCAAGAAGAGATGAGTGTAACTCTGTTTGCACAAGCACCAAACCGATCCATGCGACCATTGACTGCCTACCAAATCTTCTTCCAGATCGATCGTGAACCCATCATTCAAATCACCGCTGGTCCCAACTCCAACGACGAAGAGTCCGAGAAGAGACTCCTTCGTAAGAGCTTATCTCTCTAGAGCTTATCTCTCTAGAGGCTGTATACATCTCTAGAGGCTATATAGAGAGCGCAGAGCACTTGTAAGGAGCATTATTGCATGGTGTAGATCTTATCTCCTCTCTTCTATAGAGAGGACATCCACGGGTTCTTCTTCACCTCGATATTGCATCATCTGATACTAGTTTAATTTGAATATAGCCAGTCAAATTCATTTCCAAAAGAACATCGACCAATCATCTCCTTGCCTTTGAAAACAGACATACTGATAGAAACCGCTCATAATTATTACATATTAGAGATTAGTTGTTTATCGAACACAATAGTTGGAAGCATGAACAGATGTGTCTACGTATATGGGAAGATGAGTTTGCTGGCACATTTCCTCCATCACTCCTTTCGAGCTTCTTCTGCTGCCTCTCTTTGCGGACTCTTCGTTGCTTCTACAGCAGCCTGATGTGCACGAAGCGTTGCAGCAAAGTCTTCCTTCGTTACCAATCCCACCCGAAAACTATCCTTTAAAGCATCCAGTGAACTGTCATG
>Ga0209652_1002938_pt1 | contig 12841 bp, 13 predicted proteins | sample SaaInl74LU_5_DNA_FD_184641 | JGI IMG/M metagenome (GOLD analysis project Ga0209652, IMG submission 184641) | Marine microbial communities from expanding oxygen minimum zones in the Saanich Inlet - ESP_74LU_5_DNA (SPAdes) (version 2) | ecosystem: Environmental > Aquatic > Marine > Intertidal zone...
CGCGCAGAAAATAGCGTCTGCGGGCCCTCGCCAGACATCGGCGCGACCGCTGCGAGTCCGTCGGTGAGTTCGAGTGCGGTCTCAAACGACTCGGCGAGACGCAGCCCGAGATCGTCGCGGACTTTGAATCGATCGACCACCACCTCAATGGTATGCTTTTTCTTCTTGTCGAGTTCCGGTACGTCGTCGAGGTCAACCACTAAGCCGTCGACACGCACGCGAATAAATCCCGCGGCGCGCATCTGTTCAAAAATATGCAGATGCTCGCCTTTACGATCCCGGACAACAGGGGCCAGCAACATCAACCGCTCGCCTTCTGGCATCGCTAAAACAGCGTCGACCATCTGGCTGACTGTTTGCGCTTGTAGGGTAACGCCATGGGTCGGACAGCGCGGATCACCGACCCGCGCAAACAACAGGCGCAAATAATCGTAGATTTCGGTAATGGTTCCCACGGTGGATCGTGGATTGTGTGAGGTCGATTTCTGTTCGATGGAAATGGCCGGAGACAGACCCTCAATATGATCAATGTCAGGCTTTTCCATCATGGATAAAAACTGTCTTGCATAGGTAGACAGTGATTCGACGTAGCGTCGTTGACCTTCGGCATAGAGCGTATCGAAGGCCAATGAAGACTTACCCGAGCCAGAGAGGCCGGTGATGACCACTAATTTGTCTCTCGGGATGTCTAAGTCGATATTTTTGAGATTGTGGGTGCGCGCACCGCGCACCTGAATGGTATCCATGAGCCGATCCTAAACCGCGTAGGGCAAGCCGAGCAGTATACGCGGATATGAAAATTCAGCGTGATAATACCGTCGAGAAAATCCACTTTGTCCTAGCCGTGTTAAGCTACGCCTTTACACAAAAGCCAAATACCGTGATTTCTCGAGAACCTTTTACCCCCAGCGAGCGCCGCGCGGTTTTATCGCTGGCCAGCCTCTACAGCTTTCGAATGCTCGGGCTGTTTATGGTGCTGCCCCTGATTGCGGTTTACGCGGCTGATTTGCCCGGAGCGACGCCGGCGACCTTGGGTTTAGCCTTGGGCGGCTACGGGCTGACGCAGGCCTGCTTACAAGTGCCCATGGGCTGGTTGTCAGATCGTCTCGGCCGCAAACCTATCGTGCTGGCGGGGTTGGCTATATTTATCGCCGGTAGCGTGGTCGCGGCGATGGCCGAGACAATGACTGGCTTGATTTTGGGGCGACTACTGCAGGGCGGCGGCGCGATTGCTGCCGCGTTGATGGCATTGGCCGCGGACTACACCCGCGATGACCAACGAACCAAAGCGATGGCGGTTATCGGCGCGAGTATCGGTGCGTCGTTTATTATCGCCCTAGTGTTGGGCCCAAGCCTTGCGGCCTTAGGTGGCCTGTCGCTGGTTTTCTGGGTGACCGCTGGCCTAGGTGCCTGTGGCGTACTGCTGGTCGTGCTGGTGCTGCCACCGGTGACCCGCAGCGCGCAAGGTGCCGCGGGGCACGGGCTAAAGGTTTCAGAATTGCGTGCGGCCATTCATGGTCGAGGCCTGCCCACTTTGTATGCCAGTGTGTTCTTGTTGCATTTGATGCTGATGGCGGCTTTTGTCGCGGTGCCCGCTCGCCTCGCTACCACCATTGGGCTGCCCGCCGACCACCACTGGGTTGTTTACTTGGCCGCGGTACTGCTGTCCTTGCCCGGTGTGATGCTCTTGCTACGCGGTAAGCGGCGCAGCGGCAACAATCCACGGTTTATCTTAGTGGTTGCCTTGCTACTCATAGCGATCGGCCTGTTGGCTGCGGTTGGCTGGCCCAATTTGTGGGGCGTCGGTATTGGCTTGGCGGTCTTTTTCACCGGCTTTAACACCATGGAAGCCTCTTTGCCGGCGCTGGTCTCGCAATTGGCGCCCAGCGAATTTCGTGGAACCGCGATGGGGTTGTTCTCCACCAGCCAGTTTTTGGGCGCATTCGTTGGCGGCAGTGTCGGTGGTTTGGCCCTGCAGTGGGGCGGGGTCTCAGCGCTGGCGGGGATGTTGAGCCTATTGGCGCTCATTTGGCTGCCGCTCGTGTTGCGCTGGCAAATGGCCCCATCAGAAACGAGTAAAAACGATCAAACCCTGTCGCCGAGTTAGCATTGCGCAGGGTCGGTTGTTATAGTCAACGCATTAATAATTGTATCGAACCGCTCGTCGGCGGGGTTGATAACAGCCTGTTACGGAGAGTCTTATGGCATCGCGCGGCATTAATAAAGTCATCATTGTAGGCAACCTAGGTAACGACCCTGAGCATCGTGTGCTGCCGTCGGGCGGTGCAGTGACCAATCTGAGCATTGCGACTTCAGAGTCTTGGAAGGACAAACAAACCGGCCAGCCGCAAGAGCGGACTGAGTGGCACCGCGTCGTGTTCTTTAATCGCCTAGCCGAGATCGCCGCAGAATATTTGCGCAAAGGGTCAAAGGTTTACGTCGAAGGCTCGTTGCGCACACGCAAGTGGCAGGATCAGTCGGGTCAAGACCGTTACACCACTGAAATTGTCGCCAATGAAATGCAGATGCTCGACAGTCGTGGCGGTAGTGAAGGCGGCTATAGCGGTGGTAATGGTGGCGGCAATAACACTAATTACGGTGGCGGCAACCAGTACGGCGGCGATAACAATCAAAGTCAGGGCGGGGGCTATGGTGCAGAACCCTCAAGCTTCCAGTCGGCGCCAAGTTCTGGCGGCGGTTTAGCGGATGACGATATACCGTTTTAAAATACCACTCATGTTGCCATTGTTCAGCAGCCTACGAGGTCGCGCGTTGCTGAATAATGGCTGCTGTCGTCGCCCAGCTCAGTATATTATCGCTGCTCGTTGCGGCTCCTATATCGGCTCAAGCACAAAGTTTTTTTGCTTAAATAAGCGGATGCAGGCGTCTACTGCGTCACTGTTATACGTCTTACCTCGCTGCTCAGTGATCTCAGCCAGCGCCGCATCAAGGCCGAGTCCCGGCCGGTAGGGTCGGTGAGACGCCATCGCTTCAACCGTATCCGCGACGCCGATAATCTGCGCTTCAATTAAAATGTTGTCGCCCGTGAGGCCGTCAGGATAGCCGCTGCCATCAAGGCGTTCGTGGTGTTGTTTGACGATCTCGGCAATCGGCTGCGTGAAGCTAATCTCCTTCAAAATGTCATAGCCTGCACTCGGGTGCATTTTAATGATTTCAAACTGTGCCGCGCTCAGATGCCCGGGATTGGCAAGGATTTCGGCGGGCACCTGAATTTTGCCGATATCGTGCACAACCCCAGCCATCAATACGGTAGCCTGCGTCTCCTCGGATAGACCCATTTCTTCAGCGATGGCTTTCGCTAGGTCTGCAACAGTGCTTGATGGCCCGCGGTATATGGGTCTCGCAATTCGGTGGTAGTGGCGATCGCCGAAATGGCCTCATCAAAGCTATTGAGTAGCCGCTTCTGATTGGATGCGTGCTCAATACGTATTCGAAGGTCTGATAGTCCAAAGCCTAGATCTTTGGCGAGACCAAATAACAGGTCTAACGATTCCTGATCGAATCGATTCGGCTTTAAACTGAAAACACACAGCACGCCGCTGACCTGGTCATTGGCAACAATGGGGATCACGGCGCCTGATTCATACTGCTGTGCGGCGATGATAGCCTCAAATTCATCGGGTAAGTGCGCCGGCAAGGGCGCGGCTATTAGCATTGATGCCTCATTGAAATGGCTTGTGAAATAGCGTCTTCCTTCGCCAGTTCCGAGTAGGTTATTGAGCGCGGTATTTGCGACAGTGCGAGCCCTGCTGAGCTGACGGGCACCACCAGGCTATTGTCGCTATCGAGCAGGCCGACCCAAGCTGCCGCATAACGCCCCTCGATGACCAATGCTTTGCAAACCCCATCACTCACCGCGCTTTCCGTGGTGCTACGCACCAGTGATGTGTTGCATTTATTGATCGTTCTTAAGGTCTGATAGTAGTGTTCAAGCTTGCGTTTGGCTTCGTAGCGCTCGGACACATCGCGGATATTGCACTGGATAATATCGCCGTCGCCTTCAGCGTAGACGTTGCTGATAAATTCCACATGCACAACTTTACCCGCAGGGGTCTCCAGTGGCATATCCTCATATCGAATATATTTTTTTTTGCTGCAATTCTAAAAAATTGGCTTTACTAGGGATGACATCGTTGATGGGCCCGAGCTCCCATAAGTAGGTGCCAATGATGCTGGCTTCGGAGCGCAGCAATAAACCACAGATATAGGGGTTGGCGGCCTGTACGGCACCCGTCTCGGCGTCGACCAGTAAAATACCGTCGCGCGCTGTTTCGAAGAGTCGCCGGTAACGACGCTCTGATTTAATCAAGAGGTCGAGTTCGGCTTGGTCGAGATTGGGTACCATAGGGTATTACCGAGAAGCGCAGATTGCCCTCAATATAGCAGCTTACTGACGTTTGGGGGCTTTAACCGCCGCGCCAAGCGCTAGCAGTTGCTTTGTGCTTCTCTATCACTTTATTCTGCAGTGCAAGCGCAGTGCTGTGGGTATTAACGAGTTGTCGAAGGATTTGAAGCGGTATGGTGAGTCCGAGTGTGGGTTGGCGATCAGCCCAGTCTGATAAGGCTGGGCACGTGAGCTGTGTTTCATTGAAAAAGACGTGTGCGAGTGCGGGCATTGCCGGCGAACCACCATTGTCCTCTCCGCGCTTCAAAGGCTGAAGCGCTATGCGAATTTTACTACTCGGCGGTGACACGCCCATCGGTCACTCATTGAGGGCATTTATAACGCCCCTGCAGCGGCATGAACTGCTGCTTGTTCCCCTTGAGGCTACCCGCTGGAAGCGCGAGCGTCAGGTTAAGAAACTACTGCGTCAAGACGACTGCGATGTGGTGCTCGACGCGCGATTTATTTCTTTGATTGAAGGTCGCGACCAGGTCGGCCAGCCCGATATTGAGCGTACCCAGTGGTTGGCAGAGCTCTGCCAGAAATTTGGCATGCAGCATTTTCAGTTGTCGAGTGCCAAGGTGTACTCAGGGCAGTTGCAGCGCCCCTACAAAGAAACCGATGTGGCGGACGCCTCCGACATGGTGGGGGAGTTGCTGATTGCAGCCGAGCAAATATTACAATCTCAGCTAGAGAACAGTTTTATTTTGCGTGTGGGTAAAGTGTTCTCCGGACGAAGCCCGGTAGGTATGACGCGGATGCTCGATGCCTGGCGCAAAGGCGAGCGATTGGTGGTCAGCGATCGGTTTCGTGACAGCCCGGTACACAGTGCCGAAGTCGCTCGGGTGGTTGCGGGTATTATTGATCAGATTGGCGTGGGTGCGCCCAGTCGAGGGATTTATCATTATTGCAGTCAAGGCGACACGGGTTACTACGCGTTTGCCGAAGCTGTGATTGCCTGTGCGTCACAGTTTGAGGTGTTTGCTAATGCCCGTAATTGCCTGCAAGAGAGCGATAACGATGAGTACTTGGGCTTTAATCGCACCCTCGATTGCACGGCTATCCGGCATGAATTTGGTATTCAGCAATTGCCTTGGCGCGATTTTATCGAGCGCGCGGTGCGTCGTTATATTGAATTAACTGTTCAGGAGAATGGGAAATGAGTGCAAGCGGAGCGCAGGCGTTGGGTGTCGCGGTATTAACGATTAGCGATACCCGCGACTTGGACAGTGACACCTCAGGGCAGTTTTTAACTGACGCATTAGTCGAGGCGGGCCATAAATTAGTGGCGCGCCAGATAGTGCCCGATGACATTTACCAGATTCGTGCCGTGATTTCTGCGTGGATCGCGAGTGCGGATATCGATGCGGTGGTGACCACCGGAGGCACGGGTTTTTCGGGTCGAGACTCGACGCCCGAAGCGGTTGCGCCACTTTTTGACAAGGCCATTGAAGGCTTTGGTGAGGTTTTTCGGGCCTTGTCATTCGATGAAATTGGCTCTTCGACCATTCAATCACGTGCCCTGGCGGGGTTTGCTAATCAAACGGTGATCTTTTGTGTGCCTGGGTCCACCGGTGCGTGTAAAACCGCGTGGCAGGGGCTGATTCGCGAGCAGTTAGATGGCAGCCATAGGCCGTGTAATTTTGTCGGCGTTTTACGGCGCCATTGAGCGATGGCCCTCACTCCGCTCTCAGACGCGTTGGCGACAGTACTGGCCGCACTGCCTGCCAAACGAGATACAGAACAGGTCGGCCTCGATGATGCGCTAAATCGCGTCTTAGCGGTGGCGATCATAAGTACGCTTGATGTGCCGGCGGCGGATAACAGCGCTATGGATGGCTACGCGCTGCGGGCAAGTGACGTGCCGAGTGCGCTTGCGGTGTCTCAGCGCATTGCTGCGGGCCAAGCGCCTGAGCCGCTGGCGCCAGGCACCGCCGCGCGTATCTTTACGGGGGCTATTATGCCTGAAGGCGCCGACACCGTCGTAATGCAGGAAGACGCACTCGAGCGCGACGGCCAAGTCTCGATACTCGGCTGTATCACACCCGGGCAACACGTCCGCCGCCGGGGTGCGGATATCGCCGCCGGCGCCGAGGTCATGGCTGCAGGGAAGGTACTCACACCGCAGGATATCGGTTTACTCGCCGCCGTCGGTTGCGCATCGGTAACGGTTTATCGCAGGCTCCGCGTGGCGGTGCTGTCAACAGGCGATGAGCTGGTGACGCCGGGACAGGGCGCGCGTGCCCCGTGGCAGGTCTACAACAGCAATCAGTATCAACTTTCGGCGCAGTTGCGTGCGCTGGGTCTCATTCCCGTCGTATTCGATCCATTGCCCGATAATCCGGAGATTATCGGTGACGCCCTTGAGCACGCCACGCAAACGGCAGATGTGTTGTTGACCACAGGCGGTGTGTCGGTGGGCGAAGAGGATCATGTCCGCGGGCAAATCGAGGCGCGCGGTGAGTTGGCACTGTGGAAACTGGCCATCAAGCCGGGTAAGCCCCTCAGCTTTGGTCACGTCGGGAATACGCCGATATTTGGACTGCCGGGTAACCCGGTCTCAGCGTGGGTTACGTTTGCGCTGGTGGTTAAGCCTTGGCTATTACGCGCGCAGGGCATAACGCCGCAACCCATGCATCGGATAACCGTGCGCGCGGGATTTGAAGTCAATCGCGCAGGGACTCGCGAGGAATATCTGCGGGTGAAATTGCTGTCGACAAACGGTTATCTGCGCGCAGAGTTAGCGGGTAACCAAAGCTCGGGCGTATTGAGTAGTGTGTCTGCGGCGGACGCTGTTGCAGTGATTCCGGTCGGTCGCACGGTAGCGCTAGAGGACGAGGTAGAGGTACTGCTGATGTCTGAGTTACTGACAGCCCCTTACAGCTAAGTAATTCGGCGGGGCTCGATGCGCTACAGCGGTCGTGTGTTCAAGGTTGCGGCTCACAGGGGCAACCGAGTTGTTATGCCCACCGTTAAAAAAACTAGGGCAGCTGTGCGCTGCCCTACTGGTGTTACTCATTTAACCCTCGGCGAACCGAGCTCAGTCTGTGTAGCGTTGGAAGACCAGCGTCGCGTTGGTGCCGCCAAAGCCAAAGCTATTTGACATAACGCGGTTCAAGCCCGCGTTATCAACACGTTGTTGCGCAATACGCATGCCGTCGGCTTGTTCATCGAGCTCATCGATGTTGGCTGAGGCGGCCACAAAATCCTGCTCCATCATCAGCAGCGAATAAATGGCTTCTTGCACGCCCGCCGCACCCAATGAGTGACCGGTTAATGATTTGGTGGAGCCAACCCAAGGACTGTTACTGGCATCGCTGCCGAAAACTGCCCGTACAGCATTGAGCTCTTGGATATCGCCCGCCGGCGTGCTGGTGCCGTGGGCGTTGATGTAATCGATATCACCGTCGACCGTTGCCAGCGCCTGCTGCATGCAGCGGATAGCGCCTTCACCCGATGGTGCCACCATGTCGTAGCCGTCGGAGGTCGCGCCAAAGCCCACTAATTCAGCATAAATTTTGGCACCGCGAGCCAAGGCGTGATCCAGAGACTCGACCACGACCATGCCGCCGCCACCCGCAATGACAAAGCCGTCACGCTGTGCATCGTAGGCGCGTGAGGCGCGCTCGGGGGTGTCGTTGTACTTGGTCGACAGTGCGCCCATGGCATCGAATAGGCAGCTCATGGTCCAGTGCAATTCCTCGCCACCGCCGGCAAAAACAATATCTTGCTTGCCCAGCTGGATTTGCTCAGCCGCGTTACCAATGCAGTGTGCGCTGGTCGAGCAGGCGGATGAAATAGAGTAGTTAACGCCTTTGATTTTGAACGGAGTGGCCAAGCATGCCGACACGGTGCTGCCCATGGTTTGCGTCACACGGTACGGCCCCACACGGCGCAGGCCTTTCTCGCGCATGATGTCCGCAGCCTCAACTTGGCTCGCCGAGGAGGCGCCGCCCGAGCCGGCAATAATACCTGTGCGGGGGTTGGACACTTGGGCTTCAGTCAGGCCGGCATCAGCAATGGCCTGCTGCATGCTGAGGAAGGCATAACCCGCGGCATCACCCATAAAGCGCCATTGTTTGCGGTCGATGTGTGCGGCTAAATCGATATCCGGTGCGCCCGCAACATGGGAGCGCATACCCATGTCGATATGCTCTTGCCGGCTGCTGATTCCCGATTTTCCCTCATACAGACTCTGCCGCACTGCCGCGGCGTCGTTGCCAATGCATGAAATGATGCCGAGGCCCGTAATCACTACCCGTTTTGTCATTAAAAAGATTCCGTCGATGTGAACAGACCCACGCGGAGGTCTTTGGCGGTGTAAATGATTTTGCCGTCAACCGCGACCGTGCCGTCTGCAATACCCATTACTAATTTGCGTTCGATGACGCGTTTTATTTGTATGTTGTAAGTCACCTTGCTGTGCTTGGGTAAAATTTGCCCGGTGAATTTCACTTCACCTGAACCCAGTGCTCGCCCTTTACCCGGGTTGCCACGCCAGCCGAGGAAGAATCCCACTAATTGCCACATGGCGTCCAGACCCAAGCAGCCAGGCATTACCGGGTCGCCCGGGAAGTGGCAGTCGAAAAACCATAAGCCTGGATGAATATCCAATTCGGCAATGATTTCGCCCTTATCAAATTCACCGCCTTCAGAGCTGATGTGGGCAATGCGATCAAGCATCAACATATTGTCGACGGGGAGCTGGGCGTTGCCGGGGCCAAACAAATGGCCGTGGCCACAGGCGATCAATTCGTCCTTGTTGTAGGCGGACTGGGGCGTGTACGAGGTCATAATAGGTCACTGTACTGAAATGGGCGAGAGTACGATCACACGAAAAAGTGATACGTGCCTGGGCACTGAGATTGGGGTTTCTACAATCTCAGTAATCATTCATTTTAAAGCATGCCTGAGTCTTGTCCAGCGTTAGCGGGATATCGAGTCGCGATGCCATCTTAGGGTGAGACGATTATGTCTTAGCTGAGACTTCGACGGTGATCTGATAGGTGTTATCCGCTAAGATAAATGCCTTCTCAAACCGTTGGAAAATACCTATGTTAATCCCCGTCATTCTTTCGGGCGGCGTTGGCAGCCGTCTGTGGCCATTATCGCGCGAGGGGCGGCCAAAGCAGTTTTTACCCTTGGCCGACGAGCTCTCTATGTTGCAGGCCACCAGCCGGCGGTTAGCTAATCTCGAGGTGGTTGCACCGGTTATCGTCTGCAATGAAGAACACCGTTTTTTGGTCGCCGAGCAAATGCGTGAGATAGGCGTGACGCCTGAAGCAATTATCTTGGAGCCCGCCGGGCGAAATACGGCGCCCGCCATTGCGTTGGCTGCGTTGCATATCGCCAAGACACATCCTGGCGCGCAAATGCTGGTATTGCCAGCCGATCACTTCATTAAGCACCCACAGGCCTTCACCGAAGCGGTCATTGCTGCTTTGCCTGTCGCGGATGAGGGTCGTCTCGTCACGTTTGGTGTAGTGCCCGATCAGCCCGAAACGGGTTATGGCTACATTCGCTGCGGCGATGCGCTGTTACCGGGTGTCGCTGAGCTCGCCGAGTTTGTCGAAAAACCCAACGCCGAGACGGCGGCCGCTTACTTGGCAGACGGCCACTACGTTTGGAATAGCGGCATGTTTCTACTTCGCGCTGATGCCTATCTCGACGCCCTAGGCCAATATGCGCCAGCCATCGATCAAGCCTGTCGTCAGGCGATGGATGTCGAGCACGCAGATCTCGATTTTATTCGCCCAGATCAGCAGGCGTTTTTAGCCTGCCCGTCAGACAGTATCGACTACGCAGTGATGGAACATACCAACGTCGGTGCCGTGGTGTCGCTGGACTGTGGCTGGAGTGATATCGGCGCGTGGTCGGCACTGTGGGAGGTTGGCGATGCTGACGTCCACGGCAACGTCGCCGAGGGCGATACGCTGCTGCAGGATACCCGCAACAGTTATGTCCGCAGCGAGACCCGTTTGGTGACTACCACCGGAGTCGATAACTTAGTCATCGTTGAGACCGCGGATGCTGTGATGGTGGCCAGTCGCGATAAAGTGCAAGATGTGAAGGGTATCGTGACCGCGTTAAAAGCCAGCGGCCGCAGTGAGGCCACCTTGCATCAACGCGTATTTCGACCTTGGGGGTCTTACGAATCTTTAGTCGTGTCCGATCGTTTTCAGGTCAAGCGCATTGTCGTCACCCCGGGTGCGCAGCTCTCCTTACAAATGCATCACCACCGCGCTGAACATTGGATCGTTGTGCACGGCACTGCCGAGGTGACTCGCGGTGAAGAAGTCTTTACTTTGTGCGAGGATCAGTCGACGTATATTCCATTGGGTATGAAACATCGCCTGGCTAATCCCGGCCGCATACCTCTGGAGCTGATCGAAGTGCAGACCGGTTCTTACTTGGGTGAGGACGATATTGTCCGTTTTGAAGATGTTTATGGCCGCTGAGCGGGTCCGCTGAGGCAACCTGTTCGAGCGTGTCGCTGGGGTCATAAAGTCGCCAGCCATCGCTGCATCAACTGAGGAGTTTGATTAATGATTCGAAAGTGTTTATTCCCCGTAGCCGGCTACGGCACGCGCTTTTTACCCGCGACTAAGAGCATGCCCAAAGAAATGTTGCCGGTGGTGAATAAGCCGTTAGTGCAGTATGGCGTCGAGGAAGCCTTAGCGGCCGGTATGACCAACTGCGCAATGGTGACTGGGCGCGGCAAGCGGGCCATTACGGATCACTTCGATATTAGCTACGAACTCGAGCATCAGATCGCAGGATCTTCAAAAGAAGGGCTGCTAAAGGGTATCCGAGATATTATTGATCAAGGGACTTTTACCATGGTCCGCCAGCGTGAAATGCTGGGTTTAGGGCACGCTATTTTAACGGGTGGCGAAGCCCTAATCGGTAACGAGCCGTTTGGTGTCGTACTGTCCGATGACCTGTGCCTCAACGACGGTCCTGGCGTGCTCTCGCAAATGGTTGAGTTGTTTAAGCAGTTTCGGTGCTCGATTGTCGCTGTTCAAGAAGTACCCGAAGACGAGGTGCACAAATACGGTGTGATTGCTGGCGAGACCCTACGCGACGGTTTGTATCGGGTCGACAAAATGGTCGAGAAGCCCAGCAAAGAGGAAGCGCCGTCAAACTTGGCCATTATTGGGCGCTATATTTTGACGCCAGATATTTTTGATATTCTCCGCAATACCCCCCCGGGCGCTAACGGCGAGATCCAAATTACCGATGCGCTGCAAACTCAAGCGAAAACCGGGTGCGTGATGGCCTATAAGTTCCAAGGTCGTCGCTTTGACTGCGGTTCAGTCCCCGGCTTTGTAGAAGCCACTAACTTTGTTTACGAAAACCACTATTTGAAGGGCGCGCAATGAGCGAAACCATCAGCTGCTTTAAGGCCTATGACGTTCGCGGTCGCATCCCCGATCAGCTAAACGAAGATATTGCCTACCGCATTGGTCGTGCCTATGCAGAGGTGATTCAGCCCGGTTCTGTGGTAGTGGGGCACGATATTCGTTTGACCAGTGAAGCGATCAAAGCTGCGCTGGTAAGGGGCTTGCGCGAGCAGGGCGTCAATGTGCTCGACATCGGATTGTGTGGCACTGAAGAGATCTATTTCGCGACCTCGCACTTGGGTGTGGGCGGTGGTATTGCGGTCACCGCGAGCCATAATCCCAAAGACTACAACGGCATGAAGTTTGTGCGCGAAGCCTCGCGTCCCATTTCTGGCGACTCGGGTCTCAAGGAGATCCAAGCGCTCGCTGAAGCTAACGCATTTGTTGCCGCAGCTATCGAGGGCAGCTACGAGACCGTATCGACCCTTGATCCCTATATCGACCACCTGCTCACGTACGTTGATGTGAATGCCTTGCGGCCTTTGAAAATTGTCTGCAACGCCGGTAACGGTGGCGCGGGTCGGGTGATTGACGCGCTGGAGGCACGCTTACCGTTTACGTTTATCAAAGTACATCATGAGGCTGATGGCAACTTCCCTAATGGTGTACCGAATCCACTGTTGGTTGAGAATCGCGCTGCAACCGCTGACGCTGTGCGTGCCGAGTCGGCTGACATGGGCATTGCTTGGGACGGCGACTTTGACCGCTGCTTTTTCTTTGATCACGCCGGCGAGTTTATCGAGGGTTACTACATCGTCGGCCTGCTCGCCGAGGCATTTTTGGCGACCAAAGGTCCGCAGCGTATCGTTCATGATCCCCGCTTAACCTGGAACACCAAGGCCATTTGTGCCGAGGGTGGTGGCGAGGCGGTGCAGAGTAAAACCGGGCACGCCTTCATCAAAGAAAAAATGCGCGAAGTCGACGCTATCTACGGTGGCGAGATGAGTGCACACCACTATTTCCGCGATTTTGCCTATTGCGATAGCGGCATGATCCCTTGGTTATTAGTGGCGGGGCTTATTGCCAGTAAGCA
>Ga0209652_1002942_pt1 | contig 12825 bp, 9 predicted proteins | sample SaaInl74LU_5_DNA_FD_184641 | JGI IMG/M metagenome (GOLD analysis project Ga0209652, IMG submission 184641) | Marine microbial communities from expanding oxygen minimum zones in the Saanich Inlet - ESP_74LU_5_DNA (SPAdes) (version 2) | ecosystem: Environmental > Aquatic > Marine > Intertidal zone ...
TCGGATCTATTTATCAAGGGGTTAACCTTTGAGTGACGTCATCGAAACCGAGATTCGAGATTCCCCACAACTCACAACTCACCACTTTTTGCTTACTCATCATGATGGAAAGGAGCCACCAGGCAATTGAAGAGATTCAGATTCGACCTTCGAAGAGAGGTAGAAATACGAGCAGGCCCATTACTCATCACTCTCCCTCCATGGTCAGAAGAATACGGTTGTCGTCGCGGCGGCGGCGATGCGTCTCGAGGAGTACAGCGATGATGACAACACTTGTCATAGTAAGTGCCACGTTGCGCTTTACCATGGCCTTTTCACCTGCTCGAATAATACAGCCAGTGTCGTGTAGAACGAAGCCGATAACTTATGGAGCATCAAAAAAGAAGTATAGCACAGAATCAGCATCAGATCAAGAAGACGACGTAGCGCTCGAAAATGCATCATTGTTCCAAAACATTGTGGACAAGGTAGGCAAGATAGATGACTCCAGATATTCAGATTCCAACAGTGAATATCTCAACGGGAACGTTCCCAAATTATTCTCCAATCTACACTACACAACAACAACACAATCGTCCAGCGATGGTAAAACAACCACCACCAAATTAAGTGTACAGCATAAATCATCCAATTGGGTGGCCAGCAGTTCCCTCCTCTGCGGTACAGCTCTCGGGAGTGGATTATTAACATTACCCCAAGCAATCGAAGCGGCAGGATATATACCCACGATTGTAGCCACACTAGTAGCATGGGCCTACATGACAATCTCAGCATTATTAACTTCCGAGCTATTAATTAATCGATGTGGTGAGACGGGTAGAGTGCGGAACGTTGGATTGCTGGAATTGTATACTAGTTATTTGGGTGAGAGCGGGGGGAAGATGGCTGGAGTGGGATTTTTGCTTGTGAGTTATTTGGTAATGGGGGTCTACTTGAGTGAGGGTGGGGATACCCTGAGGGAGTTGTTGGAGATGACAATTGGTAGTAGTGATGGTATTGTTGAGGTAGGATCTTCGGTGACTACTGCTTCCACGATGGTGCCATCGAGTATTGGGGACATTTCAAGAACAATAGTTGACAATCCGTTCATGCCACGGGCATTATTTGCAACGTTGTTGGGATCCTTCCTCTTTGCAGCTTCGAAGATTGATTCGGTGCAGCGTACAGTCACTCACTTCTTCTTACCAGTGACTCTCTTGGGGTTTGCTGCTGCCATGACTGTTGGATTGCCCACCGCAGACTTTGGTGCCCTGCTCAGCTTAGATAATCAGCATCCTGAACTAGTGTTGAGTGCTTTCCCGCTGCTGTTCATGAGCTGGACGTACCATGGCGTGATGCCTCGAGTTGTGTACGACCTTGAAGGAGATAAAGACAAGATTACAAAAGCAATTGTGGGAGGGTCAACCACTGCTCTTGTCATGTATCTGACGTGGAATGCAGTAGTACTTGGGAACGTATTGGGAGATGGCAATACCTTGGCTTCTACTGCAACTGCTGCTTCGGCGATCTTGAATGACGGTTCCATCTCTACGATTCAGCAATCGTCTGGTGTTTTGTTACGTGACATGCTTGCGATGCAAGGGGATGATATTGCGACTGCCTCTACAATTGGTAGTAATCCAATTGAGTTGTTACAAGGTCAATCTCTCCAAACATATGTTGCGTTAGCATCTGAATTGGCAGTTGTCACTAGTCTGATGGGGGTTGTGCTTGGTTTCGTTAATGAGTTTTACGATGTCATAGGGAAGTTACCTTCCCAAGCATACGGACCCAAAGAGGATAACAAATGGCAAGTTGCTTTACTGACTTTGTCACCACCAGCAATCGTGAGCGTGCTGCTTGGAGCTTCCTTGGGGAGTTATGACTACAACTTTGAGATATTAGACTACACGGGAATCTTTGGGGGGAGTGTTCTCTTCCTAATACTGCCTGCACTAATGGTCTGGCAGAATAGATACGGTGAAGATGCTCGACCTTTGACTGTCAAGCCCATGTTTCCGTTGGGTAAGATTACGTTGAGTAGCTTGTACAAGGCTGCAGGGACATTAATTCTTGAGCAGGGGCTAGAGAAGATAGGTGTATTTGAGTTTTTCAAGGAGCTGTTCGAATCAAGAACAACTCAGTGATAACTTTTTTTTTAGGATCTCATGAGAAGATAGAGAATTAAAGTACTAAAGACACATTGATATCATCAAAATGGATCCCTTAGGCTAGGTCACTTGCGTTGATACTTATCACTATCTACTTATGTTGTTATTGAACTCAACTGTACGACTCAGGGGAGTCGCTGGAACTGTACATACCCCCCAAACTTGCCTACCTAAACCCCTTCGAAATCTCAGCCTAGCCTGAAACCTTGTACTCCCCATCCTCCATTGCTACGAGATTACTTGAAAATGCTAGCTGACATATTCGACTACCACCCTCGAGATCAGCATGCCTGAAATTCTTATCCCCGGGGCGGGGTACATTACAGTTCGAGCGACTCGCTCAGCAGCATAAGCTTTCAGATGCACGTCTTCAATGAAAGATGCACATCTACAATGAAAGATGGTACGACAGCCAACTTCATTCTTTTGCAAAACACAAAACACAGCCAATAACCGATTTTGGTTTGGTGTTTGGTGGTAAATTACATTGCCGTGGTAATGGCTTCATTCCACCAGCTTGACAACAACGACACGCGTTCATCATGAGCAACAATACCTACGAAACAATGGATGCGGTTGAGCGCACATCTGAAGAGGAGATCAACTTCATGTTGGGAGACAAAGAATTCGACATAGATCAAGCACTGCAAGAGGACGGTCCGCAGATGGATGGGCAAAAAGGAACGGCGACGATGAATCCAAAAGGAGGCAACGATTTGCAAACCAGCATCATCGACGCTGCCCTAGAAGACCTCGAAGAAGACCTCGAAGAAGACTTGAAGTTTGATGGCATCACCTTCGATCAACATCATGACGAGTTTACCGGCATGCCCAGTCTAATGGGCTATGCGTCCATGGGGATGTCCGCCGGCTTCAACAACTTTGATAATTTCCAATACAACACGTTCAATTATCCTCCTCCCCCTCCGGTCTACAACACCATGCCCAACACCGGCTATTATAACACCGGCTTCAATAACACCGGCTTCAATAACACCGGCTTCAATAACATCGGCTTCCACAATACCACCATGCCAATGTTTGCTCCAAATCCTACACCATGCTTCCCTTCTGATTTGGGGCTTGGGCATCCCCTCTCTCGTGCTAGTATGCAAGTTGGTATGTTCTCCTCTGACCTCGGCGGTGACATTGGTTTTCAATATCCTGCTATGACAGGCACCTTCCCCACTGACCTTGGTATGCATGCTGAACTGACCCCCATTGACCTCGGCGGTGATATTGATGCGCATTATCGAGGCCCATTGAAGAAGCGTAGGGTCGAGAAGGCGGACGTCGGAAGTCCCGTTACGTTGAAAGAACAACCAGAAGCATTTGGACCCTTCCATTTGGTACCAATAAAGGAATCTGCCGTTTTGGATATGGGTGAAGCAGCTGTAGCTGCAAGGGAGGCAAGGAAGATCCGTCGTAGGAAACGTGCCAAGGGTCATATTCTATATCTACTTGACGCGAGTGTGTCTGAAATTGAGAGTGCGGCGGTGGCGGCTACCTACTACGATGATCCATATGACTTTGGTCTAACTCACGATGAGCGGTGTGAACAACTTTTGCGTGATTATATGAATAACTTCGACGCCAAGATGTTTGTAGAAGGTGCATGGGATGGAATCTATTTGGCTTTGTCCTCAGCGAAGAAGTCGTCGTCGGAGGTGAAAGTGGCAGAGTCAACTACAACCAAGGCTGTCGTCAATGAAGTCAAGTCAACAAATCCTTCCAGCATTAATAGTGTGGCGGCAAATTTGATCCACCTCATGAGAAGGAAACCAGGTTTCTCTATGGATGCCCCGGATGACGATATCAGTAGTGATTTGTCGTCCTCCACCACATTGAAGCTACCCAATAATACTGCTAATGTCTCGAGTAATCCAGGCACACCCAAGAGCCAGGGCATCATCCGATCAAATCACATCGTCACACCTACAGCATCCGACGTTGCACAAACAAAGAAGCGAAGGATTGATGGCAGTATTGTTTCTCACACGACGACGGTCATGCCATTTGTGCCTACCAATCTTTCCAGCAAGACTGCACCATCTTCTTCTGCAGCAACACCAAGCAGCTCAGAAACAATGGAACCACAGCAACAGATCGATATGCTTGCCGATTTACCAGCCGGTAATGATAAAGAAAGTCGCCGTCAACGCCGCCTCATGCGCAATCGTCTATCCGCACAGAGGAGCCGTGATAAACGCAGGAGAGATATTGAAGTGTATACGAAGCTGAAGGCACAGAAGGTTGAGGAGATTGCCTCGATGAAGAAGACAGTTACGGAAGAAATGGAGGGGTTGAAAAAGCTGGAGGAGATGGTGAAGTTTGCCAAGGTTTTCTTGGGTCCGGCCAAGTTTGCGACGGCTGTGAGCAAATGAAGCGAATCGAATGCATGCACTATAAATAATGTGCTGTTGAGGATATGGATAGGGAGAGGGGAACGGTTACATTATAGTAGAATTATGAACGAATAGGAAGAACACTTATGGGTGCAACAATATTTTTATTTAACAATGATCATTCCTCACTCACATATTGCAATTTGTATGTATTTTTTGTGCCATGGAAGAGTGAACAACTCTCTCTCTCTCTCTCTCTCTCTATTACAAGATGGACACAGCAAGGTACCTCATTGGAGCACATCAGGTCCCATTCTTTGTGAAGTGCAATCCAATATCCACTTCAACACCTGCCAATTCTGCTTAGTTCACGTTAGTTCAAGTTGTTTCTAATCTACTTGTTCACATACACATTGACTGTTAATGCACCAAATACGATAAGTAGTGTATTGTCTCTGAGCTGAAAGTTTATTCGCCTTAGTCGCAGGAAGGCTAGATTTCGGAAGGGGGTTAACCCTTTCTCTAAATCTTGATATCTTCTCAATGTTTTACCCATTTCATAGCAAGGGTACCTTTCTGGAAATTAATATCCCTCAAAGATATTAATTAGGTCTCGGCGGGTCTCACACTTTCCATGCTCTCTTCACTCTTCACCTTCACATTTCGATTTTCGATTCACCTCATAAATAATCATTGCTATGTTCCTACGCATCGACAAAGTAATCGGAGTCCCCAACTCTCCCCCAACCCCCTCCAATGACTCACTCCACGCCTGTTTAGCCACTGCAGCTACCGTTGAACCAGAAGAAGTCGCCGGAGAGGAGGGAGGCCCCGCTGTGATACCAGATGACACTCTCAATGCTTCGGGTGAATTGTTTGTTGTGGGGAGGAAGAATGCTGCTGTGACTATTGATGATAAGGTTCGTTAGTATATACATATGATTACATTTATTGCTCGATGTCACGTTGTTATTGCTCTGATTTCGATGAAATTAATTCTAACAATTACAATCACCTGCCAAATCAGTGCGTATCACGCAAACACGCCTCAATCCACCTACTCTCCAAAACAAACCCATTCTCCACCACTTCATCACTACCCGAAATTCTACATGGACGATTGATCATGGAGTATGGAACTCCATCAACTCCAGAAGAGATTGCTGCGTGTGATAGTTCACCTAGTGGGGTTATTTGTGTGTTGAGAGATTTGGGGAGTAAATTTGGTGAGTTTTGGACTGTTGTTAGTGTTGTTACATTATTGTGTGCATTATGATGGAATGATAACAAAATGATGAATGAGCTGACGATCTAACTGTTTATTTAATGCATTGTGAATCATTGTTATCAATGAATGTAATATAGGCACTTTTGTTCAGGTAGACGAAGATTTGATAAACGCAACGACACCCCGAACAAGTAATACCGACGGAGCAGCCAAAGAAGGGAGTGGAGACGAAACGGGAGATGAAACTGATGATGAGGGCGCAAACAATACGTCAATCAATTATGCGACATTGTCTGATGGGCAGGTTCAGGCTGTTCGTCTCTTGTGTGACAACAAAGGATCGTCGTCTTCTTTGGCTACTCCAAAATTTCAAAAGGTGGAACCCAACAAATCAGTCACACTATTGCCTCTATCCCACTCCACCTCCACCACCTCCTCCTCTTCACCACCACACATCATTATCCTATTCGGAGCAGTCGGATCCGCCATCCGCCTAACCCTCCTCCCACTCCAATTCACATTCTCCAGCATCACACCCAAATCCACACTACAATCCTACATTGACTCACTACATTACATTGGTGCATCGCACAATCAATGGGATGTGAATCAATCGACTCATTTGGTGGCTTTGGAGAAGAAGGCGAATGCCAAGGCGATTACTGCTTGGGCTAGTGGGAGGAAGAGTGTGGTTACGTTGGAGTATATTGATGGGTTGTTGGGGAGGAAGGAGTTGGGTGATGTGCTGCCGAGGGAAGAGGATTATCCGTGAGTAGTATCTATATTGTATCATTGTGTGTTGTGTCCTTCAACTTCTTCATCATGTGATCTCATTCTTGCTTCGTGATTCATTCATCTCACACAGCCCCAAGGGAACATCACAACTCGATTCACTAAGCTACAGCGGTGATCACAGCAACGCATTGCAAGGCTACTGCATCGCTGTCATGATGGAAGATGACAACGGACCATTAGCCCAATCCGCAGGTGCCAAAATCCTCAAAGTATACAATGCTCCTGATTCCTCTCAATCCGATTTTGACAATTGGTGGAATACGCAGCAACATGCTGCAATTGATGCCAAGATGGTGTTGGTTCTTGTGGATAGTAAATCGAGCAAGTGCAAGCCGTACAATACGTGGTTGCATAAGCGTAATGATGTCAGGTTGACTTCTGCAAAGCATTTGGCGCAGGCTATTACTGGTAATAATGGTGAGGGTGATTTGCTTTTGGATGCGAAGAAGGAAGCGATTGAAAAGATGGAAGGGTGGGATGCAGTTATGGAAAATGAATCCGCCAAAGAAGCAGTCAAGAGCGCTGAAGATATGGAGACGAGCAAGCTCGCTGCTGATGCGAAAGTTGTCCAAGAAATGGAGCAGCAGCCGAAGCAGAAGGAGGCAACTCAGGATGAAGCGCCGCCTGTACATGTGGGAGAGAAGCGTACAAAGCAAAAGGTGGTCACCGAAGAAGTTGCCAACAATGAACAACCAGAGGAAAGACCACCTGAAAAGAAGCGCCGCCGCAAAGAACAGCCAAAGGAGTCGGCGCAACAAGAGGACAATGCAATGGAGACTGAACCGGTTGAGGAAAGTCGTGATGTGTCGTTCGATGCAAACATGGACGCTCAGTCGGATGAGGAAGAACCGGGCTTGCCAGAGGAACGCATCCCCCTTCCAACCACTGCAGATGGCTGGTTCGTAGCTGCCCCCAAAAGTCGCAAGGCTTACCGCAAGGCAATTGATGACACTGAGGCTGAAAATCCCCTGGTGGCAGCAGAGACTCAAAAGGTATCCGGCTTGGTTGTTCGTGCATACGTGAAACCAGCTGCCACAGCTCGTCCCGGAAGGAGCGTTCGCAGAGGAAAAGACTTCAAACGCTTTCGCAAAAACCACATCATTCGTGGATTTTCTTCCTCCGAGCCCAAGTATGCTGACTACAACTCAAGCAGCCACAATGCGACTTTGCCAACCATTCGTTTGATATCTGTTCTACCCAAAGAGTCGGAACGTCAGCGTCAACTTGAAATGCAGACGCGAGAGCTTGAACGTGAGAATGAAATTGCTGACAATCTATTCAATGATACTGGTGGAGGAGGGGGAGGAAAGCGTGGACGAAAGAGTGGAAATAACAGCATGTATCAGTATCTCAGTCAACAAACCACAACGAAGAAGGGACGTGGTCGTCGTTAGAGGAGGAGATGAGAGAGAGGTTACTCGAAGATACTTCAGCTGGACGGAATATGATTGAGAGAACAGGTCAAACTGCATACAAAAATAGTAGACATTTTATTTACACAAAAAGAGCTGATCGTCAGCTCAAAGTTCAAGACCTAGCTTATTAAGTTTGCTAAAGCGATGGCAGCATCAAGCTCGGGCGACCCCCTCTCGCTTTCATCACTTGCACTTCCCCACCCCGTCTTTTGTTGCACGAGCAGCGTTGCTCCCTCATTTTGTGCGTCTCGTTTCCGCTTCAACTCAGCGTAATTATCTCTTTGCCTCTGTCGACAGCGAACACACTTGGTCGCTCTATATTTGTCACCAAAGTTCCGTAGCGATCGAAAGTTCTTACAGCCCTTGCACCATTTTATCGGCGCATTCAACTCTGAAAAGATCCACGTCTTTCCATCACAGGAATTGCACAAGCCTTTGTTTTGTTTCGGTATGATGGACTGTTTCATTTGTGCGTGAAGTCTTGAAGGTGTTGTTCCTGCAAAGATGCATGTAACTCCACACATTACGCATGGCTTCTCTGATGGTTGTTTTGGTGGAGTGCTCTTCCCATTAGATTTCCTCGATGGGCTACCCTTTTCTGGCAGGTGTTCAGGAAAGTTCACAAGCTCAGCAAAGGCCGGAAGCGAGACTGTTGCTTCATTCTTTTTAAGATACTTTGTCAACAATGAGCTACAGATGGGGACACATTTCTTATGATCTGTACCTGCCTTGGCAGACATGTCGTCGTCACCATCTTCTCCTTCATCATCCTCTGCCTTGGCACTTGCTTCCGATCTAATCTCAAGTGTATCCGCAGCGGTAGCCAATTTATCCATTCGGCTTGAGTATTCCTGTTTTACACTCTCCGCCATCGTTTCGTTGTTCGATTCATTACTGCTTCCACAAACTTCGTCAACTGGAGACACAGATTTATGTTGCTGATGGCGATGATGATGCTGATGTTCGTGTGGAGCTTGACGATAATGATGATGACGACCATGGGATCGTGGAGGTGAATAGTAATCAGATTCAGGTGGGTGATATGGCGAATAATAGTGGCCGTGGTGGGGGTGGTATGGAGGAGGATAAGGGCCACTGTAACGAGGGGTATGATAACGAGCGTAATGCTCCTCCTCCCAAGATTGGCGCTCTGCAATAGTGCCTTCATTGTGACCATGATCACCATGTGCGAATTCGTTGACTTTCTCATTTGTTTCGTGGTCGTCTACCGAGATTGCCTTCATAGAGCCGATACGTTCATGACTATCACCAGAGAAATCAATCATCTTCCTCTTCTTCAGGGGTAGAGCTTCAATGCGCTTAAGGGATGATACCGTGGGTGAAGCGCCATTCTCTCTATTGACCAAATATGATTCTTTTGCACCTTCAACGTTAGCCGACTCAGACTTTACTCCTTCCTCCTTCGTCCCAACACTGTTTGCTCTTGGCGTCGGATGATGAACTGGTGGTGGTGGATATCTCTGTCGATGAGGAGGTGAGTAACCGTAGTAGTGCTGACCAGGTGGAGGACCACTCATATAAGGTGGATGGTGAGGATGATGGAAACGATGATCATGATTATACGATGGAGGCTCAGGACGATAACCATGCGGTGGTGGTGGTCGAAATCCTATGATTGGTGGGCCTGCAGGAAGGCGGTGTTTAGGAATTGTCGTTCGTGCGTCAGTAAATCGATCAGACAATGGGGCTTTCTCCCGATTGCCACTGCTGCTGCTACTGCTACTGCTGTGTTGTAACGCTTTGAAATTGGAGGAAGAAGAAGGATTGCTCAGAGGATGTGGTGATGTCTCTTCTTGTCGGCCTTCAACCTCAAGTGACTGTGAAGATCCATCACGAGACTCTGACGGTTTAACTTCATGCACACTCTCTGGTTTGCAAATATCGTTTGAAACGACATTCATGGAAGAGATTGAGGAGCCACTGTTGGAAGGATTGAGTCTCTTCTCCGCTACTACTTCATCTTTCGGCTCTGCTGTAGGTTGAATGAATCCATGAGTTGTGCGCTGATTATTATCTCCGTCGTCTCTTCTGCCACCCTCTGACGCACTTGATGACGACGATGACGGCAAACCTACGCGACGCTGGGCCTCTGTCCCTTTGTCATCATCTTTCGACGTCGCCATCATCTTGCCTTTCAAAGAGTACCCCATTATGACCACCTTCTTGAATAATACAACTCGTATTCGATTTTGCCCTCTCTCAAATACACGGCTTCGGTGGCCATAGCCAAATGAGCGACTTTGGCTAAGGACATAAGCCTCTCTCCGGGTGGGAGTCGGTGTACTATTGGAATGTTGTCACCAAAAATAGTGTCAACGGGAGAAAGGGGAAAGATTGGTCACCAAAATTTGAAATTTTGTGAGGAGGAAGTTTGGATAGAGTGTGTAGTTGTCTCATCGTGTATCAAACGACACAAATCTGACACATTATTTGACGGGGCGGGGCCCTTCGCCAGCGCTGCCGCTTCCCGCAGATAATGCAGAAGTAGACAATCTGTTCACTTATGTAGTTGTAGTGTGCATTATCGCAGATTATCGCAACCAACAATTGGAGTCTTCATCGACGAGGGCCCCTCTCCATCTCCTGACTACATTCTTACATATGATGTATTTGCAGAACGAAGAAGCAGAACTACGCTAAAGTGAAGCATGGAGGAGGCGACTCCAACACTCAATTTGGAGGCACAGAATAATCGAGGTGACGTGTTCGTTGCAGCCCGTCTACGAGAATGTAGGATCGTGGCACTAGCATGTGAAATGAGGTTGAGACAAGTCAACTACAAACTGTTCACCAAAGGACTCCTCACAGTGATTGCCTCTCTCGCCGGAGTCTCCCTCTTCGCCGACAAACGCTACAAGGCCTATTTTGATGTAGCCACGGTCTTAGTAGCGATTGGTTCGGCGATGCATACAGCTGGAGGATACGACAAGTACCAGGCCGAGCTTAAGGAGAAAAGGAAGTCTTACCATTACTTGGTCAGACGTTATGAGGCTTTTCGGCATGGCGTATACTTGGTGGACCGGGAGCAGGAAATGGAGAAGTTGGAGCTCGATTTTCAGAATGAAGCTAAGACGGGCACCATTGAACTCCGGCACACCAGAATTTGGGACAAGGCTGCAGCCGAGATTGACCGAATGACTGTAGAATGGAATCTAAATCATAGATCTACCTAACCATCGTTATTATTACAGCTAAAATGTTGCCTTAGAACAAGATGCAGACCGCTTGCTCTTGTTCGGGAGGTGTCTCAACCATGATGATCCAATTGTTGTTACGTCAAGAGTTATTAATACCAATAATCGATGCAGTTTCAAAAGACGATTCCAACGGTGTTCATGGTTTGTTTTGATCAAGTAGTTTTGACCTACTGTTGTGAAATTCCTCAGAGTTCCAACAACACCTACGTGAGTTCAAACGTTTTCAAACGAAGGAGGCAAAGTCCACATCGGGTGAATTCTAGCTACGGGTGGCAAAAGTCCTCATGTGCTAGATGAAGGAGGCGAGCAAGTTGTTTAGATTAAGGAGGCACGTACAGAATCAAGGCCAATGTTCTTTCAGCAGAGATAGTATCGTAGCGATTTCGTAAGTATGCAGTGACCTTGTGTGGGAATGATAGTGCACCTTTTAATGTCTAGTATTGTCTAGAGTTATTATTAATCCGATTGATGAAACATTTCTGCTCACTTTATCGGCCGAGTAATAGCTGTGCTATCTCTGGTTGTAACGATTGTTGCCGCTCTTTTCATCATCTCTTGTACCAGCACTACCTCGTATAGAATCTAACCTTTTATCGGTTGTATCTTCCTTGGAAAGAGCTTTATATTTCGTTGAGTAGCTTGTAAGTCCAAAATTTGTCACTTGTGCATCACTTCAGGTAAAGATAAAGAGCGTTTGTCGACTCTATCTCCTGTGGCCGAAACGAAGTACGTAATACAGCTAATGTGCTATAAGAGCACTCAGGGATAGCCAAGAAGAGCGGCCCACAAGTAAGAAGGCAAATGTATAGGTATAGTGCTTCATCAGGCTCCTCCTCAACTCCGAGCTCTGATCTGAGGATCTGACTCTGACTGATTGGATATGATTCCGACGAACATCTACTGAGAGGCAGATCATCACCATGATTGCTGTCAATGATCCCACTAAATTGCGTTATATAATCGAATATACATACTAAGTTAATTATTACATACCTATCCAAAGTGGACCTGGTGATTATGTCAACAAGACAATGAGCCTTCAAGAGTCAAGCGCCTAACAGCGTCGTAGTCAATTTCATGAGAGGGCTGTTTGTCTCCTACCATAACTATTGGCGAGGGTGAAATCAGGATATGTACATTCAACTATATACATGTACATGATAACTAATACTAGCTTTTACTTTTACGCTGGATCTGTTACAAGTCCCTAATTATCTCAAGTAGTACTCCATCCCGACTCTTGAAAAAGAGGGACGTCCTAGCGCCACTGCTTTGACAGACTCCCTGAAGTGTCATGTGATCATGATACACTGCCGTATTGATTTAATCATATCTGCGAGATCTGGGGCTCGACTTGCCTGATTTGGAAGGCGCAAGTGATGGTTGAGATGACACAGAGGGAGCCAAGCTAGGCTTCGATGATGGTTGAGCTGACACAGTGGGAGTCAAACTAGGCTTCGATGTTGGTTGAACTGACACAGTGGGAGTCAAGCTAGGCTTCGATGACGGGTGATAAGTGGGAGGAAAGGTAGGAGGTGCTACAGGGGGTGCAGTTCTTGGTCCAGCACCAGGAGCTGCCGCCTTGCTACTCTTGGCACCTGCGGAAGCGGCGGCGATGGCGAAGCCGTCAGTCACGGGAACATCAGGTTCGAGTAGGTTGGAGAGGGTGCTTTG
>Ga0209652_1002945_pt1 | contig 12816 bp, 11 predicted proteins | sample SaaInl74LU_5_DNA_FD_184641 | JGI IMG/M metagenome (GOLD analysis project Ga0209652, IMG submission 184641) | Marine microbial communities from expanding oxygen minimum zones in the Saanich Inlet - ESP_74LU_5_DNA (SPAdes) (version 2) | ecosystem: Environmental > Aquatic > Marine > Intertidal zone...
TTGGAGAGCAATGAACCCTCCCGGAAGATTCTTGGAGCAAGATAAGGAGACCAAGTTGTGGAATGATATAGGTGATGAGAAGGCACGGGAGAAGACGAGCCAGGCTTTGAGGGAGAAGGCTCCGGCGCCGTATGTTAAGAAGAAGGAGAAGAGGATAAGAGCTGCACTCGCGATCAAATCGCAATTTAACTGAAGAGATGAAACTTGTATATGTGGTAGATTCTCTTAAGCACGTATGTAGTAGGATAATAATAACATGATACTTTTAATTCAGCATTGATATCCGATAATTGCATCATCTTCCGATGATGAGAGTGAAGAGGAAGAACTCAGACGAACGACGAGTGGGCGAAAGAGAACTTTTATCGTGATCTAATGTGTCTAGTGTGTCTAATATGTGTATCATACTCATGTTGCTGATGCTTTCAATGATTCTGTTACTGCTGCCACGGCCGCCGACTACAGATCTAGAGTGGTGAGAGCTAAGATGGAGGCAAGATAAGTGGTAGACAGAAGCAGAAAGCGGCTAGCTAGAGTCGTTGAACAAAGCGCTTTCATCTCTGCGTGCTAATTAATGTCTATCACTCATGAAACCATAATAATTTGTCACCAATTATTCAGCTCTGTCAAGAGCATAATAATTTGTACTAAGCATGTAGCATGATTGTACAGCAAAGATAATGAATCTCTTACAACATGTTAATCAACCATTCAACTAATACAGCAGGCATAGATCAGGATTAGGGGAGTAGCTTCCCCAAAATAGTAATGGCACCACCATCATCCTTTCCAAAATTTACCTCAACTTGACTCTGTAGCTTATCAAACTTCCTCATCCCTTCTTGGAACACTCTACCAGTCTTGGGAAAGTGAGCATTGCTTCCTCGAGTTAAGGAGAAACCAAATTCTTCACCTGTCCAACCCGTTTGTTTCTCATCTGTCGCTAGGATCTTGCCTAGTCCTCCAGGATGAAACTTTGCAAACTCGGTGCAATCTGTGACATATCCATCGATGACAGTCCACAATGGTCGATCCTCGAGTCCATCATTCTTTCGTACCTGCTCCTTCGTGAGTATTAGACTGGAGGTATTATTCTCCTGTTCTGCCTCATCATGCAAGCAATTGGCAATCACATCATCAATGTCAGCAGACAATGTCATAAGACGTCGTAATTGCCGTTCAATACGCTCCATCGTCTCATCAGGACTCGCTCCAAACGGAACCCTAACCTCACAAACACTCATCATCCCTTTACTCACATGAAGCTTCCATGTACCATACTCACGGTAACAACTCCACCCCTCCAACCGTCCACGAATCCGCTCCGAAATTTGAGGCACAAACTTTTGACGAAATTCCAATGGCCATCCACTCTCACAGTGCAATGCTACCACTGCTTCTTTGGCTTGGATTTGTTTGTTCAACACATATGCCTCGAGATGAATGCCATTCATGTTGTAATCACGCCAGTTGAAGCGGCTGACGTGTAGGTAGGCGCCGGGATGGGGCTTTTCTTGTCGGACTTCCCAGATTCCTGCATCTGGTGGTGAGGATGGGGATGATGATGAAGAGCGTAGGCGAACGGCGAGCAAGTGAAAGAGGTCATCGTAATGTGCCTGCTGATGTTGTTGCTGATGTTTGATTTCTGCTGCCGCTGCTGCTGCTGCTGCCGCCGACTTTGTGGTCAAGATGCACATGATGTCTCTACTATTGATTGATACAGCGGTGTGAAAGACGTCGAGCTGTGGTAGGATTAGCAAGTTGATACTTACCATTGAGCTAAAGCACGTGTCACGGAGGTGCGCAGAAATTATAATCTTATTGGGAAAGAATTCCTTGGTGACGCTCCACTTTTTTAGTAACACGTAAACTTTGGCAACGTGTTCCTTCAGCTGGTCCCTGCAAAATGCAAAATTCCGCGAACCATCATCACCAACTTTCAGCACCACACGATGACGATGATGCTTGCTTGCCATCTATCATCTCATCAGTCCTGTCGTAATAATGAGCCATTCATCCAGCGCCACCGTCTCACTATCCACAACGCAACCCCTCTCCGACATTCTACCATGGGGATCCCCTCTCTCCGTCGTCCACTCCACATCAACTAATGAAGATGCAACAACAACACAATATTGTAACACACACAATCGGACATTACTCATCACAGACTCCACATCGGCCGATGGACGGTTTATGCTGCATACTCTAGCTTTACAATTTTTATCGAGTCGGTATAATATTCCTAATAATGATTGTACAGCAGCAATGGAGGGGGCTGTTCTCTGGATCACTTTGTCACCCGTGTCGGAACGACAGGTTGTCATGGCGTTACGGAAGGGGATGCAACACAATCTAAGTGGAGGAGGTGGTGGTGGTAACGCTGCTGGCGCTGCTGTTGGTAGTAGTAGTAATATGGGCAATCCTTCATCGTCAAGTACTAGTGGGCGTATTCATGTGGTATCAGTCCCATTGGAAGTAGCTGATGCAGTGTTACAAGATTATGATAACGAAGAAAAGACATCAGACTTTTCACATGAAACGTATTTGAAACAATTGCATCAACGGATAGTTCATTGGTTGAATCATCGTGAGTTATTATCACCCTCACAATTGGATCAGCAACAACATCAGACACAACAACAACCGAATAAAACATCATCAATGGGACCCAACCTCGTCATTATTGACAATGGAACGATGCTCAGTACAATCTTCGGAGATATATTATCAAATGCATTTATATCAAGTGTACGTGCCACTCTGAAAAACTACAGCCGCAAATCATCTACTACTATTACCACTGATGCTGCAATGGAAGGAGGTAATGCCCCCTCAACGACCGTCAACACTACAAATCTACTCACCATCCGCACCTCCTCACCCGACGACGGAGGATTATACCAACTAAGCGACGAAGACAACGTCATGAAGGGTGAAAAGCTCCGCTCGGAATATTCACGATTATTACGACCATGGCTAGGCATGGGTTCCGGACCATCCTCCGGAGGAGAAACGAACATTGTCCAAATGGAAGAACAATCTAGTTACCTATCCCTTTCATCGAATTCCACTGTGCCTTCAATGGTATATCGATGTGGATTGTATGAATTGGCAGATGCGATTGTGGATATCAGTCCGTTGGAGAGTGGGTATGCACGAGATGTTTTGGGGAGGTTATCGTTTGTGACTACGTGGAGTGGGAAGGGGTGGTGGGGTGGTTCTTCGTCATCATCTGGAGTTGCAGCTGGAGTCAATTCTGGTGTTGGTGGGAGTGGGATTGGAAGTAAAAGCCAGGGTGGTGCAAACAAGGATGATGTCAATGGAGCTTATTCATCGATTTGTGTGAATTATAGATGCGATGATAGTGGAGTAAGAGTGATGAGATTGAGGAGTCGATAGATGTTAGACACGAGATAAGCAGAAAGTTGATGCGTGACGTAATCTATCTTCTAATTGTTTTACTCTTGCAGTCGCTCATTTGGTATATTTCTTGCACTGAACCTCATATAACAATGGATGTATACACCCAACTCTTTACTCATTCTTCCTTTGCAGCAGACTTCTTCTCCTCCTGAATCTCCTCCACATCAATAATCGTATGCTCATCCTCGCACATTGCACCATCGGGATCATCAGCAGTGGAGTAGGGAGGCCCTCCATGATAATATCCATCCTCATCATCGACGTCATCTGCCCAGCCCTGAAACTGGCCCATCTGTGCCATCTTCTCTTTAGCAGCTTCGATAGCGTCTTCCTCAGTTGCGTATTGACCAAGGATCTTTCTCTCAAAGTACTCCCAGTAACCAGGCCTTCCTTCGAGGCGCTCATGAGGGTAGTTAGACATTACTACACGCCACTTCATGGCTGGCTTAATACTATTGTTATGGGCCATGGTTTCTTTTCGCTACTGTGTGAACAGCTTCCAACTTGGCAAAGTGAGCTGTATTTTTCCTTGCAGGCTGCTACTTTGGACTAATCATGCATGGGTGAAATTAATCATGCCGCATCGTTTCTCCTCTTTACATAGCATTCTTTAGAGCAGTGGATCTTATCAAGGTAGCATAGTCATAGTACATATTTTAAGTGAGGTGCCTAATACTATTAATTTACAATATATACAAGCATCATCATGTTAATGCCCCTATTAAGTATCGCCTATACATATGCTTACATGCGTCACGACAATGCCCTCGTATATCGGCCTACATTATTTTTCTATATATCTAATCCATAATGAAGACTTCGTCCATCATTGACGAACGGCAAGGCATGGATAGTGGTTCCAGTAGAGAATGCGCTCGATCTTGATGCGTATCATCAAGTTTCTGCCGAGGCAGTGCAGTAGTTTGATCGTTATCCTGCGTCAAGACCACGTGATGCTGTGAAGGACGACCCACCAAATAAGCTTGCGGTTGAGGATGATCCATGAAATGTGCTGCCCGGATGAGACGGCTTCGGCAGATGAGGTCATACATCCTCCATGTTGCTGCTTCGTACATCTGGGCTTCATGAGCAGTCACGTCATCGTCACGATGATGATCAGCCTTGCGATTGCATTGAGGGATCGGGATTGGCTTGCTTGACATCATCTCTCTCTTTTGTGGTCGACAATGGTGATCTAGAGATAAGTAGCACCATCACCGTCAAACTGTTCTCCCTCTCCGAGCAGGCGGATAGCAGGATGGAAGCCAAAAGAAAGGTGGCCCTCTCCGAGAGGTTTTTCTGCACGCTGCGCACGCGACACGACATAGCCGAGCGCGAATACGATAACAGCTGAATTCAGTCACGCATTGGTCATGAGTAAAAAAGCCATCCAAGGCACGGCTTGACGCTGGTTAGTTGGCGCTCCTCATACTGCCTTGCCCAAGCCAGCACAAATACATATCTAGTAAATGCTCAGTCAACTTCTTCCATGACAAGTGCTAGCGTGTTTTTCTCCATGAGCAATAGCTTTTGCGTGTTTTTGCATCGCCATCAGTATCAGATCTGAACTACGATTGAGATTGACGACCCATTGAAGTATGGTGAGGTGGCAGACGAGGTGCTCTAGTCTTCCAGCAGCTCTAGAACCGGAGTCCTTGCGGATAGTCTGATCATCTGACGCCACGATATGTGTGATGTCTTCTCCTTCTCGATCTCGGAGGATGTGCACGGCCTTTGCCTTTGAATTACTCAGCTAGCAGCGAGACTCAGTACAACACGAGATCCACAAATGATTTACCTTACTATTGAAAAGCATATATTCTGTGCACACTTATCCCAAGTCTTCGTTGACTTCGATGAATGCTCAAAGTATCAAATCATATCACCCATCCCTATCAATCCACACCCATATATGGACTCAAACTAGCCAAAACTAAATTGCTCACCAGCGAGAGATTGGCTTGGCACATATCAGCATGAATCCCCGATATTTACTGTATTTTCCGTGGAAGTATTTGCAAACTCATTTCCATCAAGGTAAATCATAGCACTTGTATCATCCGTACTCTCAAGTCTAAACCTGTAGCAAGCACTGCTTGCCATGCAGACCTCCTTGACTATTGTTCCATTAAACTGATAGGGACCATCAAAAATGATGTCATTATCAGATCCTGCATCGGTGAGGTACCAGTATGAGTCCCTCGGCTGCTCGCCGAGAGTTATCTCAATCGTTACGAGATTACTTCCGTCTTCACATTGTTTTACTGGACTTGCACTTGGAGATTGAGTAACTGGGCTTGCGCTCGGGGGTTGAGTAACGAATCCGTCACAATTTGTTACATCATAGGACCAGGAGTTACCAAATTCATCGCCCCGTGCTACTTCCTCTCCGTTAAGCATTAACGCAAAGACACCCGGATAATTCAGCTGCGTTCAAGATGAGTGGTTTGTGAGCAAGGGAAAACACGTCGCAAATAAGTTCTTCCGGGTTCTGTCTAAAACTTACCCCATCTCCTTCAGTATCGAAAACCCTGAACCTCACACAAGCTTCAGCTGGAACGCAAATCTCCTCCACGAATGTAATGTACTTTTCGCCTGAAAGTGGCCCACTCCTCAACTTGACTTCTGAATCAACTCGCAGCTCCCAGCTTGTCTCATGGGGATTTCCGTCTGTAGTTAATGAGATGCGCAGTAGCAGTTCGGAAGGATCGACGCACGGAGATTTCGAATAAAAGCTGTACATTCTCGTTGATCCTCCATAGGAGGAATCGAACGGCAATCCCACTGCAACAGATCTACCGTCACTAGAAAGAGACAGAGAAGCAGCAGGGCCTGCAGGAACTCCATTAAATAGTGCGGTGTAGTGCGTGCCATTCCATTGATACATACGGATAGATTCATCAGTAGGCAGCGGATTTTGAACATTCGTTCCAATTGCCAGAATTCTTTCATCTCCGGAGAGATCTATCGACCAACTGAAGTTGAATTGATTGTAAGCTTACAAGTTTTAGATAGAACCTTCAGCTAAAAGTTGCGACACAAATAACACTTACCTTCCCAAGTCAGCCTGAGTTGCCAACTCTACCTGTCTGGAATGGTTCCCAGATGGATCCCATGTAGAATTGTTCCATTTGAACACCTGTGTTATCAAATTCGCTGATTCGAACCTTGGACTTGGACCAGGCAAGACTTTGCCTTCCAATGTACCAACAGCTAGATCATCTCCCGATAACGAAACGTAATAGTCTTCCAGCCTGGACTGATCTCGAGAGTCAGATAATGACCTCGACGACGGCGCAGCAATAGCTACACTTCCTCTTCGCTTCCATGTATCGTTTGACCAAGCGAACACTGCAACCTCGCCATTCGTAGCTGTTCGTCGAGAAACTACTAGACTCTCGCCATTTTCCGAAATAGATATGCTGCTGCCAAACCCTAGACCTCCGAAAATATCTCCTCCTTTCTGAATGCATCCATTCGTAGAGCAGGTGAAGACACGAACTAGTGAAGCCTTGGGCGCCCCCACCCCTAGAGTGACCGTTGGGGAAGTGCGTGGATTACTTGCAATATTGAAGGACTCGCCAGACAAACTGATTGAAGCACCAAAATTGGAGTCGGATTTACCTTGGATATGTTGGCCTCTTTGCTTCCATTCTGCACCATCCTTGTCAAACAAGCGGACGATCGAAAGACCCGGATCAGCGACCGCAAGAACCTTGCCGTTTCCATTCAGTGCAACGGCTTGACCTCCTCCATATACTGTAGCCGCGCTCAGCTGCCATAGATTAGACACACACCGGGGCCAAGGATATCCAGTATCGATGTATCCTAGGCCTGCCTTCCCACAAGTATTTTCGGATGTGCTTACGCATTTGTTGTCACAGCAATCACCCCCATCGAAATCGAATGTGATGTTGTTGTACTGTAGGTCGCAAAGCCCATCGGAGAGGGACTTTGGAGGTACTTCACACCTCGAGCCCGAATAGTCATCAGGGCACTCGCCACAAGTACCATTCAAATGACACACCGCTCCCCTAAGGCATTTATTAGTGGCATTGTTGCACTCGGCGCAAGAGAGTTTAGTCTCGATGAAGTCTTTTTGCAAGCCTGTGTACGGTCGCCATTTCATGCTCAATGGAGACGCCTTGTGGTCAGCATCTAATAGCTTAGCAAAGTAAACGGGCTCACTTTCATACACAGCGCTATAATTTGTGAAGTATCCATGAAACTTCTTGAAGAATGGAGCAAGCTCCTTCTTGTCCGTGACGTTTTCCAGATCTGGAAACAGATACTTGTAGCTCATGATCCAACGCTCGCCAGTGAAAAAAACGAAGTCAGTTCCATTGCTAACAGACTCATCACTATCAAGGCTAGTATAAACTGGGTGTTCGTAAGTTTTTGCACCTTTAAGCCTGTAATACTTGGAAGCAAATAGTCCACCACCTTCCTTTGAAAAGCCCTCTGCGTCCACCACTTGACATGGCTCTGAATACTCACAGCGCAACCCATAATAGCCATCATTACATATGCATTGATCAAATGTTTCACCCTTCATAGGTTTTTTGCACGTTCCATAATCCCCGCAAAAGTTATCCACGTGCGTACATTCGTAACACATCAGAAAGTGATGCGTAAGAGGAGCTACTCGGTTTGTTGGGGTCTTGATCACCCACGGGGAAGAAGTAGTTGACAATATACTGTAACTTTCACTTTCGGAGGATGCTGCCGTCCAGTTGCAAGGGTTCCATACGCCACCATCTTCGGTAAGGGAAAGCGTCCATCGAGTGTCTTCTTCACAGTATGCCAACAAGGGACCTTTTTCTCGATCGTCTACGCCAGCTCCTCTGTAACTTGATCTACGACCAAATGTCCTATTTTCATGCCGGTAAAACAACCCTGTAAACGTACCAAGCATAGGTAATGCTTCGTCACCGAGTTGAGAAAAGATTTGAGCGCAAAGATATTTGCCTTTATTTTGATTCCGGAATATGATGCCATAACCAGCAAAGAAGGCCACGAAGAGAGCGACAAAGTATGCTATGGAAACTTTCGTTGCATTGTACGAATTCGCGTTTTCCTTACTCACGGAATAAGACTGATTAGACATCTTCTTCGACTTCCTCTTCAACTTCCGCCCAAGAAATCCTTCTGATGCCAATTCAAATACCGTGTCGTCCAGCTTGGTAATGAACTCGATGGCGGAGAAGTTCAACAATAAATCAAGAACAGTACTCGATCGCATGATCAATAAGAATGTAATGACTAATCCCAGTACACCCTCTGATGCACGTAACACGATAGATAATGTCCATTTCCATAATGCCGCCCCTGGAAACACCTGGGTTAAACCTCCTTCGTCAAACCCATCCCGGTATAAACAAATTGCTTTTCGTACATCATCTTGAGTAATGATTGAAATCAAAATGGCAATGGCTTCCGATATCCTCACAGGAACGGACACATTGAATGGAAACCCCAATGGATTCTTCGTTTCCTTACAATCAATATCAATCTTAATGCCCTTACCCTTATTCTCACAACCAAGATCAATTATGCTCAACCCGAGAATGATATATATGGAAATTTGAAATAAGAATACAATTATTCCCCATAAGAAAGGCGAACTGAAGACATCGGCGTAAATCAGGAAGCTAAAGGTATCTTCTGGGAGTTTCCGTTCAGATACATCGCGATCCGATGTTGATTGTGTCATCATAGTATCAAAAGTATCGCCTGAATGGAGCCGTTTTATGATGTCCTCCGCATCGTCATCGTCGTCACCAACAGTCTTCTCATCATAGTAATCATCGTCACCAATTGAGAAGGGCAGTGAACCTTCTTCGTGGACGGACGCATCATCATCTTCAGCGGGATCTTGTGGAGTGGATGACGCGAAGTTGTGGTTGAAATTCTCAGCATCAGCAGCCGCCGAAGCCGCAGCCGTGAAGGAGGATTCATCGGGCAGCAGCTGCCGCTGATCCTCCATGTCAATAGTCAGGTTAGGTTGTTTTTTAGATTCCATCTCAAGAGAGTATGTGCACCATCTTCTGTAGATAAGCTGGTTTGGCTTGGCATGTTGAGAAGTTTTGGGGTTTCCGTTCACCGACAAGCGTTCCCGTTCAGGTTCAGTGTTCAGTTCATAAGTATACGTAGCTAAGTATTCATATACGTATGGTACTTATGGTATTATAGGGTATTTTACATTTAAGTTACGCGTGTAGAAAATAAACTAAGACCCTCCTTCAAGACATCTATCAGCCGACCGACCTTTGCTATTTGCAAGAGCCGCAGGAGGCGACCCAAGCGCTGTTGATAAGAAGCATAGGAAGCAGAGCTTGATAAAGAACTGCCTTAGTAGTTTTCAATCACTGCTCGACTTGATTGATCTAGTCAGTCAACTTCATGACAAGCGCTAGCGGCAGCGGCAGCGGCTTCTTCCTCCAGGAGCATTGCTTTTGCATCTCCGGGTGTAATTTGCATCGTTCAGAGAGCGAACCTGAACCACCATTGAGAAGGACGACCACTCATTGAAGTGTAATGAGGTGGTAGACGGGCTGCTCCTTTCGGGACACTGTTTGTTGCAGCAGCGTCGACGTCATTTTCTGCCAGTGAGTCAAGATCAACTTAATGTATGGTATCTTCTCTTGGTCTGGGAGGATGTGCCCATGGCAATAGTCTTTGAATTTGTCAGATTCAGCTGCAGCGAGACTCAGTACAACACAATCTGTCACCAAATTATTTAACTTTTATTTTATTGCAAAGTATATATATACTCACTCAATATATATACACACTTATTCTGATTCTGAGTCCTCATTGATTTCGAATGCTCAAAGTGCCAATAATATCACCCATCCCCGTCAACCCCCAACGCTGTCAAAACCTTAAGACTAACCGTCATACCTTTAGCTTCAAACCTATCTTTCATCTCAAAGCATATCACCCAATAACAATATAACACGTCTCCTATCCATGCATGATTGTTAGACACTGGCTATTGGGCACAGCTTATGTTTCTCACTTTCATTAGTCCTGCTGCTTGTGGTCCCCGTTTAACGTAACGATGCACCCAATTGCATAATACTCAATTGACGCAAAGCTTCAGGTCCTGCCACAGCCGAAGTTGAAGCCCCATCGATGTTTTTAATCGAGGAGTACAGATTCTTCGATGACTTTAGAATGGACTCCTTTGTCGTGTGCGTCGTGATCATAGATTGGTTCAGCATAGCTGAATTCATCATAGATTGATGCGTAATAGATTGATGAACGAGTCCTTTCCATTCTTCCTTGTCAAGTTTCCAGTCCCCATCGCCACGTGTTACAAACGCATGGTGTAGCAATCCTACCAGCCCCTTCCTGTTTTTCTTTACTTTCAAATCCTGCGACGCAAGATAAGCTAGTAGCAAATGCTGATCTACCTCCCCATCCTCACTTAGTGCAGCAACCTCATCGAAGATTTTCTCAAGTTCATCTTCACTTAGACGATCGTCGTTTTCGGTTCCATCTGCTTCATGGTTCTTCGGAACAACATCTAAATGTTCAAGAGCATCCGTCCACTTACATCCGTGATACAAAATACACGTGCGAATTGTCACAGATACGGAAAGCAGGAATAAAAAGCAAGCATTGAAAATCAATGAATATTGCCGCTTCGTCTGAGATGCTACATAACCACAGACACTCCCAGTCCAAAAGAAAACTGCAAGCCCAATCAGAATATAGAGCTTCCAATTGTTGGTCCTATTGCCTCTTAGTGCCATGCCCAAAAACAAACCAATATCAGTGGTGGTACCCGTTAGATGAGTTGTACGCAGCAAGTTGGCCGAATACATACTCGAAACACCATTCATTAATCCATTGGCAATGGCCGTGAAAAAGAACTCACGACGGTCATTGTGCACCGCCGCCGTGGCCCCCACAACCATAAACAAACTACCTAGCAAAAAAGTGGGTCCGTAGCGAGGAGAGATCTCAAAGGCAATCGGATAAGGATTCATAATTGCTGCTAAGAACGCACCAAACATGACAGAAAAAATTGTTCCAAACATGAATCTCATTTGTTCGTAATCAGGCTCCACTAAAAAGATGGCTGCGTTTGTATAAACCCCTGTTACACCTGCCACACTCTTCGCCACAGAATCACCACCCACCTTGAGGAAACCACCTAAACAAACTGCATTTGAATATCCAGCGGAAAAAGCCATGAGGAGTCCTACAGTCACGGTGAACATGTACCCATGTTTAGTGTGTTCGTGTAACGATTTGGGTGGAGGCGGTCCGGAGAAGTCAATTATTGGTATTGGAGATGAATTTTTGCTATCTTTTTCGCCGCCGCTGCTGCTGGAAGCTAGCTCGACGTTGGGATCGTCGGCGGCAGCTACTGCTGTTTGCTCTCCTGTCGACATCAGCATGGTAAGACTGCGTTGTCAATAAGTACAATCAGATCAGTGTGACAACATCATCATGTTCTTCAAGTTGGGTAGAATGAGGAGAGAAGGTAGTACCGGTTACTCGTGCATGTTTTGCAATAGGAGTCGAGTCAAACCATAAGTATCGAAGCTATGTACCCTTAAGTACGTAAGTATGTAATAGGTTGTTGAGCATTTCCCAAGCAAGCAAGAACCGAACTTATTTCTACTGTGTTACCTGCGACCGTACGAGCTAAGCCCAAGATGCTGGTTGGACCATACGTATAATAGCTGTTCTGAAATTCTCTTTGTGCTTTTGTTGTGTGAGAGTTATTTAGCAGTAGCAGACTCTCACTTCCATCCCTTCCCGACTTCAACTGACGCGAGGAGTCTCCCTCTAGGTCATCAAGATTCGGTAAAATACAATGTATCGCCAAAATAATAGTACTGCATTACTTTCTTCCTTCATTTCCCATGCCTAAGTATAGAAGTTGCTGACCAAATCCTTGTATTTTGGGGGATTTTGGGATATACTTACGCTATAATAGTGCCGCCTGATGTTTACAGTACTTGGTTGGTTGACTGGACGAAGATTTAGATTTCATCTATTCCCTCTTGTTGTGTATGATGCTCCTCATCCTAACGCTAACGAAGTCTCTTTGAATTGGTCCTACCAATCCAATTACATTTTGACCACCTCTCGATCCTTTTGATTGTAGATAGTTTGAGATAGCTCAGCAGAATGCTACTCTATATATACCTACCTTATGGAGTAACAATGTGTATATCAGCTCGTTAGAAATACATCTGGTAAAGCTTGGGGTCGGTTTGCGTGGAGATGTCGCACATAAAGGGATGCCTTGACCCTTGGTCCAAGCAGCCGCAGAAGTAGACTCAATATCATGATTGAAATATTTACCTAATTTGAAAACTATATTATATTACATTCACATACATTAACTTCGAGATGCGCTCTGCTCTG
>Ga0209652_1002950_pt1 | contig 12806 bp, 15 predicted proteins | sample SaaInl74LU_5_DNA_FD_184641 | JGI IMG/M metagenome (GOLD analysis project Ga0209652, IMG submission 184641) | Marine microbial communities from expanding oxygen minimum zones in the Saanich Inlet - ESP_74LU_5_DNA (SPAdes) (version 2) | ecosystem: Environmental > Aquatic > Marine > Intertidal zone...
GCGGGGGCTACCATCACTTTATTCGCACAGCGAGCCGCGCCATTTCTAGCCATCACTTTTCTTCACCACCATCCAATCAAAGCACACAACGCTCATATCTACAAACATATTTAGCTAGTATATCATAGCATTGCTTTCGTGGCTTGTGATGTGCACAGGTAGGCATGGATTGCTATTTACGTCCAAGTAGCCTCAAACTTCCAGCGATGATGTGATGATGTTGTCCCGCTTAACTGCTCCCGTCGGGCAACTCCTCCTCCTCCTCCAGAGCTCGTCGAGTTTGGATGCTACAGACATGCAAGTGATGGTAAGTCCAACCTAATGTACCCAAACATCCTAATGACGACTTTCACAGCTTTGTTTCAAAAATTATCATTCATGCGTGTCATATGAGAACTTGGACAAGATCCAAGTGTGATATCAACAAAGCATCTGATGGGGATGAAATACTAGATTCTTTTACGCCTCTGGTGATGTTTACCGATGCACTTTCTGCTCAACTCACCTTCACCCTATCTATCTGTATCACTTTTCAGCAAGGGTTCATAAAAATATGATGCAACTGTATTAGTGATTTTTTGTCATTCGAGAGGTAAGAGTTCCAATTGGCTATTGAATCCATCACAAGAGCAGCACCATATAGCATCAAGGAATAGGCCGATGATGATAAACTATCCATAATCACAGATCTGTTCTGATTGTGACATTTGCAAGGTGCCCCGAAAGGGGTAACTTGTCCGTCTATACCCTGACGACTCGAGGATATGCACCACCAACTTAGGTCTTTGATGCGAAAATTGCTCGCTTGTTTGTTATGAATCTTTCTCTTGGTGACTGCCTAACCTTTTCCTCACCATTTTAACGATCAGGTTCATCCAGTGGAAGCGGCATCGCTGCATTCTGTCCCCTATGAAGTTACCAGACGGCGTGGAATTTTTCGCGAAATTCATATCAAAGGTAAGAGCAATACCAGCAGTGTTTTCCACATCCCAATATCATTCAGCCATTGATGATTGTAACTTTAAGTTACAGACCTGTTAAGAATCTTAGGCAATATCTTCACCCCGAAAGAGGTGAAGTACGCCGCAACATGTTTACTACTTTATGCACCACCACTCTGAGGCTTGATCTTGATATTTCTTGAAGGTGTCTATTGCTAGATGAAAACTTGCTCACTAAAGTTGCCTTCTTGTCTCCAAATTTCGTTTATGGTACAGGCCAAAGAAAATGCATGACGATTAAGGATGTAGCTTATTGGGTGCCCAAGCTTGCTTGCACTGCCTGCCAGTCATAGGGATGCTAGTGTCGGATCAAGGAGATACTCATAAGCATAGTAGTGAATCGTTTCAAAGATTAACTTTACTGTGTTTCTTACTAAAAATGATCTTCAATATCTTGCCAATGTAATAGTAGACTCACTCATTTTGATGTAAGCCTCGCGTGGATATGACATTACGTAGTTCTCACGCTCCTCTTAAGCACAAACAAAAAACACACAACATTTGTACAACCTTCTTCCTAATAACTTAAGTTAATCCGAAAACATAATTAAACCCCAACGCAGTTGCTCTTTACATGACACATATATAACCACAGAAAAACAATTAGGAAATCTGGAGTCCAGCATCCTTTACGTATCCATCACCACCAGCATTCGCCTTCTTGGCCTTTCGCCTCAAGAATACAAATTGGGCAAACAAACCAACATTGGCACCAATAAGAAGGAGCCAAGTCAGTTTCTTCCACACCATGAACATACCAAGGAGAGTCAAGAAAACAACTGCAAGAGCAATGGGGAAGACGTGACGCTTCTTGATGCCAACTCCATTCATGGCAGCTTCTTCGACGATGGCATCTTCGCGTGACATCATACGACGTTGCTTGAGCACAACCCACACCAATCCAATACCGGCAAAGCTCCAAAAGAAGAGGAAGAACTTCTCCAAGGCATTCCACCCAGTTGAGGTAGCAGAAGAAGCCGCCGAGCCCTTCTTTACTGATCTCTTGCAGCCCCATCCACAACTTCCAGATGTGTCACTGTTGGAGTGAACGGTTGCGCAAAGCTTGGCATCGTAGTTTGCGAAGTCATCGGTGTATCCAGCTTCGGCGAATGTAGCCATGGTGACATCGTCGTCAGCGGAGGGGTTGGAGGTACAAGAGAGACATGTTCCGAAGGTCATCTATGAATTTAAACGAGATGAAGATAACGCAGATTAGAAAATGAAACAGTGCAAAAATAGTAGTAGTGATTCAGTGATTTTACAACACACACACACACACGTACCTTGACATCATTGTAAATTCCAAGGTTGTTAGTAATCTCCACAGTACAACTACTATCCGAATAAGTGTGAAGCTTAAGCCCCCCAGCATCAGAACATCCCAACTTCACATAAGTAAAAGTTCCATCATCATTCGCCTCCTCAAATGCCGTACACATAGCGTAATCCAATGACTCGGGATTTCCATACTTGTTCTCCCCATATGTGTACAAGGAATCATATTGGTTTTGCAACGCATAAGCCTCGGCGAAGGGACCGACGTCCGAGAGGAAAATTCCGTGGCTGTGCTTGGAGCAACCGTTGTTATTGTGTTTGAACATTTCATAGGCGATCTTGTATTCTCCCTTGCTGTGAGAGTTGCAGTATAATTATAAAGAGATGTGTGTGAGAGAAGCGTTGAGAATAAACAATAAACTAACAACACAATCCAACCACAAGATACTTACTACATGAAACACTTCTTGGGCATAATATTGTACCCACTCCAATCAATACTCTTATCCTTGTTCGTATACCACGAATATCTCGCAGTTTTCACCCCAGCCGAGGCATCATCGTCCAAATCCGCCATATCGACGGCATAATCACCGGATCCGCTGAGCTGACGCTCGACGTCGTAATTGGATTTGACTTGGAGGGGAGCACCGGCGTTGTTGCGCATGGTGGCGGAGGCACTGCCAAAGAGGAGGGATAGGGCGGTAATTTTCATGGTGATTGTTTTGGTGGTTGGTTCTTCTTTCTTCTATCGGCTAAGTGCAGCTTTGGAGACAGCGTAGTTGACCACAGTAGGTATTATGCGATCGGTTTGTTGAACTCTTGAACTCTTGTTGGGAGGCATTGGGTGAGCATCGGCGTTGGGTTGCAATGCGTTAGATTGTCAGAATTTGTGATGTTCTTCTGGTTTGTGTCTGGCATAGAAATTGCTATAGAATCACATTTTGTTATAAACTACAGACAGACGAAAACATGACTTTTCACTGATTCGATCATATTCATGCGTTGGGCGTGTTGTTGGGCGATTTGTTGCCCCTACAAGATAGTCGCTGCGATGCGAACTAGGTATTTAGGCAGGTACCTTCCGAATGGGCCAACATTCCAATGTACGTGGGCATCTTCTCGTAGAATCTCCGTTCGCATGCGAGAAAACCTCGATTGAGAAAAACATGTCTCGTTCAAAAGTTGCCGCCGTGAAGTTTTCCTGTAACTCCACCCAGGACCGAAGAGAACGAGCGTATAACGACAACAACCATGAAGAGAGCCATCGCTACCCTTGCCTCGCTGGCAGTGCTTGCCACTGTCGGTCCTATCGGCAGTGCCTCAGCCGCCGCTGTTGTTGGCCAGCCATCAAAATTTTCCGATCGTTTCTTGACCTCCCTTGAAGAGGTGGATGCTGACTCCGTCGCCGTTGTTGAAACTAACGTTGACGAGGAGGAAACTACAAATGCCTTAATGGGAGAGGGAGATGATCGTCGTAGGCGATTGAGCTGGTGGAGTGTTGCACTCATGTTGTGTAAGTGTCTGTGGGAGAGTTACATGCTAGTTTTTACTCTGCATATGTGAGGATAGTTATTAACCGCATTTTTCATTTCTTCTTTACTTTAGTGCATCCCTGTGATCCCAATAAGGAGCATAATCATTGCCCCCACCCTCCTCACCCGTCTGGAGGAGACGGAGGCAACGACAATACCAACGGCAATTATGGCGCCAATGACTACAGCGGAAGTGATGGCTACAGCGAAAGTGACAAATATGACACTAAAAAATCAAAGATCACACCCGGCTCCGCCCCCTTTGCCCTCATCATCGCCGCAGCAGCAGCCGCCGTCGCTGCCATGGCAGCACTAGCCGTAGCTGCGAAGCGTAGAAGAAAGCCCGAATACCATCAATTGCGTGGATCTGTGAAACACCGAATGAAGTTGTTTGATGGGTTTGCCAATTCATGCTTTGAGGATAGGGCTGTGTCGGGTGTGCAGAATGCTGCCAGTGAGGATGGGCTGCAGGTTGTGTAATTAGTTCTTGCGTTCGCTTTTTTGTTTGATACGTATCCTATATAGCCCCTTGAAATATGTGACATGATGTTGTAAGCCGTGATGAATGGGTGTCCTCCCCGAGGATATCCGAAGCGGTGCACGGTCACTTTTCTTATTGACGTTTGATTTCATGGACAGGGGATTATAGAACGTAATCAATTTATTAGGTTCATAATGTGTTGTTAAATTACTTCCTACTTATAGTTTAGGAACAGAGCTGCCACTGAAATGACATTACGAAGAGGGCAGTTTTGTACAACTAACTGGAAGCAGCGCCGACGGAGAGGATATTTGAAGCGACCTACACAACATTTTGTACTTATCATTTTGGAACAAAGAATGCCAATGTTTCTACAGCATCACTGCCTGGAAAAAGGACGTGCCCTTCCGCAAACTCAACCCTCCACCGTCCACTTGCCAACAGGGCATCACAGTCACGTTGGAATGCCTGGAAGCCACAGCTAACGTAAACAAGCAACTTGATGGAAGAACAGTGACCCTTGCACAAGTAATCCACCACCTCATCTTCCAGTCCCTTGCGGGGAGGATCGAGAACTAGCAACTCGCATTTTTGGAATAAGTCTGATTCAGAAGTCACCATGTCAGCCGCATTCTTTTGTTTGTAGTCAAGAAGAGGTTGTATCTCCGGTGGCAATTGCTTCACCGAATCTTGAAAGCATTTCAAGTTGTTTGGATTCTCATCCGAAGAAACAATGTGCGATACGGCATCCGATAAGTTCAAGGCGATGGTACCAACTCCGCCGTATAGCTCAACACAGAACGGTTTCTCATCCATCTGCAAGACTCGTTCACGAATTCGACCAACAATATTGGTAAATGAGTCAAGATTGGCCTGCCGAAAGACAGTGGGAGGAAAGTGCAATGGTACAGGATAACTGGGTGGAGTAGGATTGGCAACTCCCTTTTGTCCCTCGCTTTTGGTAGTCGGAAAGCGAAGATATTCTGTAATGCTGGTAGAACCTACAACATGTCTCCAGCAGGATTCGTCGTATTCAAATATTCTGTTGGAGTGTTTCCATGAGGAATTGTAGTTGATCCATAATGAATGAAGTCTGACCTTGTTGTTGCTGTCGTTGTTACTGCCGTTGCTGCTGACGGGCTTCTTAACGTTGTCTTTGCTCTGTGACTCCTCCTTGTTATCACCCCTTCTTCCTCTCCTACGTTGCCTCTTCATGGGTGGTTCCTCGAACCCTGCCTCTGCCTTACATAACACTGTCTTGTCCAAGATTGCACCCACAAGCTTTTCAAGCTGTTCATCTTCCTCCCCACTCTTCCCATTCCACACCAGCGTCACCTGTGCCCCTCCCGAACTACGATCAACATTGACTCCAATATACCTCAACTGTCCCATTTCTTCTTCACTCTTACTCTCATTATCTGCAGTATTGGACTCGTATGGAATCACATTCAATTCATGACAAGCGTTCGTGACAACTTCCACGACTTTATTGATGGAAGGGTGATGAGCCTTGCACTTTGGTACGGGTAGTAATGAATGAGAATTTTCGGCAAATAATCCAATGGCAACCTTGTGTTTGTCAGTGGTGTCTGGTCGTACTGCTAGTTTGGAGACTGTTCTCCAGTGGTAGAGTGGTCCAATGTAAACGTGGAAGGTGTTGTTGTTGGAAGATTGCAATAAAGCTTCAATATATTTTGTCGCTGTGCGCACAATGGGTGTTTTCGTAGGGTAAGTAATGTATTTCATTGATGGATCTTTCAATTCTTCATCTTCATTGCTCTTATTGTTGTTGTTGTTAGCTGCAGTATTTGCGGATGATTCTTGCTGTTGTGGCGGCTTTCCCTTCTTCTTGGCATTACGTTTGCGACGATTTCGAAGTTGTGTGGGTGATAGATAATCTGGATCACCTTTTTGGGGTATCTTTTTCTTGAAGATGTGCTTTTTCTTCTTTTTGGTGGTTGTCTTGGTAGAGGCTGCCGCTGTTTTGGTGACAGGTGATGCTGTTGTTGTCTTGGTGTCCTTCATGGTTGGATGATGTATTGCGGGCATTTATTATGGAGGCATCACATCATGGCAGCGGAGGCTGTCGGTGATTGGTGATCGATTGGTGGTGGATGGCGGCGCCAGGAAGTTTTGATGGGGGGCTCTTGGCTCTTTCTGATCACAAAAGAAGATACTCGTGAACGAAACCCACCAAAAAATCCGAACAGATCATTTTTTCAACAGAGTTGCATTGAACTCTTGGAACAGCCCCTGGCGATTGTGCATTCAACAGCTCGATATCCTTGGAATTCATCATCATCATCATCATCGTCTTGTCCATCTTCTTCGAGGACTTGGAATTAACTTATCTTTAACCAATCAGTATAAAAACACACATAATAAAATGACCGCCGGAAGGAGAAAAAAATACACCACCAAGAACACGTTAAACTCTCACCGCCTCACCTGTGGCATCGGATGTTGTACCGCACTCACCCTCCTCCTAGCCAGCACCACACCCACCAGCACCACATCACTCAAATTCTTCGGAGCATCCACAGCAGAATCCGACACAGTCGAATCCAACACACCTGAAGTCCTCGCCTTTGAGCCTCAACACGGACAAGACTTTAATGCCTTTAATGAACCCACCTACGGGGTCGATGTCTCCTTCCCCATCCATCGCACCTCCATCTCGGACAATTACGCCTGGCTCCCTCACAACGTCGACCCTGAGAACCATCCCACACCCAAAGAATACGAAGGAAAGCCCATTCAGTACCTAGGAAACAAACAAGCGGAATACGACGCATTTATGGCCGGATGCAATGAAAAATACAACCCGAAAGGATCCTCCTACTCGGCCTGTCAATCCACCGAAGACGATCGTGTCGAAATGAGTCTACGACAACCCACCAGTATGCAAAACTATACCGATATCGGCTTCAAGAAAATCAAGGCGCCACCCGCAGTATGGGATCAAGTCAAGGTATTCTGGGAGGCCAATAAAGATCGAAAAAACTGGCAGGATGAAAATTGGCCAAAAGGGAATACCTACACCAATCATTGGGTGGCACCGACGTACATGGTCAGTGTCGAAGATGGACGGTTACGTGGAGCGGGATCCAAATTGAAAAATCGGATATGGAATGCGGCACAAAGTACGATTGAGGAGTGGACGGGGCAAGAGTTGACCAAGTGTTCGTTGTATGGGATTCGTGTGTATACTGAGGGATCGATTTTGGCGACTCATGTGGATCGGATGCCGTTGGTGAGTTCGGCGATTATCAATGTGGATCAGGATGTGGATGAGCCTTGGCCGATTGAGGTTTATGGTCATGATGGCAAAGCTTACAATGTTACAATGGAGCCGGGGGATATGATCTTGTATGAGAGTCATTCGGTGTTGCATGGGAGGCCTTTTCCGTTGAAGGGGCGGTATTATGCCAATATCTTTGTGCATTTTGAACCTGTGGGGCATTCGTTGAGGCATAATGCCAAGGAGGCGGCAGAGCGTGCTGCGGCGGGACATCAGGACAATCATTCGACTGGGGGGCATGAACAGGAAAGTTCGGATGGGTTACCGCCTTACATTGTTCGAGGTAGTCCGGAGGAGGAGCGTTGGCGTGCGTCTCATCGTAATGCTAGTGGTGGTAGAAAGAAAAAGACATCATCGTTTACTACGGGGAGTACTCCGGCTCATAAGGCAGCCCAATCTGGTGATGCGGGTGAACTCAAGAATGTGATTGACAAGTTGGGACATTTGATTGATGCCAAGGATGCGAATGGGTGGACTCCGTTACATGAAGGTGCGCGTGGAGGGCATATTGAAGTGGTGCAGTTGTTGGTGGAAAAGGGAGCCAATATCAATGAACGGACTCAGGGTGGAATTGGTGGGACTCCATTGTACTGGAGTATTGAACAGAATGGAGAAGATCATCCTGTAAGTGAGCTGTTGGCAAGTCTTGGTGGAATTAGCATTGGTCCGGACTTGTAAGGTGGGGAACATGCAATCAATCAATCAATCAATGGTTCGACGGAAGGGGCATTTTCAAGTCCTAACTAGTATTCTTTTTCATCTACACATACAATTTCTTTTCCCAATGCCATCGCTGCTGTCTGCTCATTCTAAAGACGGAGAAAGTGCCCAATCGTTGCAAAAGGATCATCGTCATCACTCTGATCAACAGGAGGATGACTGTCATTCATTTCATCGTCCTCGGCCATCTTTGTAGGTGTAAGTAGTTCTTCCTCCTCCTCGTCGTCATTTTGATAAAGACACCGTTTGACCGGGGAGAGAGGAGACGTGGCGGCATCGTTAGAGGCTTCACTTCCCTCCTCCATCTTTCTATCTCGTGTTGTCGGAGGCACAGCGTGATGTTGTGCCTTCTTCCTTTTGCTCGATTTCATCGCCCGACGGTCAAGTTGCATGTCATAGACGTTTCCAAGATGATGTTGCATCTCCATTGCATGATGCGTCGAACTGTTTGTTTTGTCGTCGAAATGACGTTTCGTGCCTCTTCGCATTGACGATTTAGGCACCGAAAATGACCGACGTAATGACGCGGTAACATGCTTCCTGCATTTATTGTCCTCAGTCACCCCAGCAGTCAATTGAGATGGAGGGGAATTCTTCTTCCATGCTTCCGAAGAAAAGATAATTCCTTCCAAGCCAATAAATTTACTAGCAGGATCGGGAAAAGGCATCGTTTTGGGTGTGGCAACCTCTGCCGTGTCCTGGCCACCACTTTGCGCCGTGGTATGATGCTGAGACGTATATTTCCTTCCGTCGTCAATTATTGGCACGGATGCATTGTTCCCAAAGGCGACAGCTGAGGAATCGCAACGATATGACGACGATGCGAAAGGGAACCGGCGGTTCGATTCTGTCGCCGCCGATGGATCGTGTTCAAGAAGGATGGAGGACATTTTCTCACGAATTCGATGACGCTGCAGTGCCGCAGCCCCGACAGAGTGAAGTGAGTTCATTATGTCGGAGAGAGTTTGAATAGAGAGAGGCGGTGTCGAAGAGTTAAATGAGAAATGATAGAGAGGAGCGATGAAGAGCATGGAAACTGCTACGATCGCTGCACTAGTAACCTACGTAGGTACAAGAAATATCGTATCCTATCTTGAAGCCAGCAGAAAGTCTGGACAAACTTAATGGTGAAGCCAGAGTGTATAAGAACGATTCTTTGTATATATGAATTGAGCGCAAGTGTTCTCCTTTTCGTCAAAGCTAGTAGAGAAACTGATCGTATTCCCTTTCAACCTCAATCAATCTCTTGCCGCCTTTAACTCTCATTGCTCTCATCTTTCACCTCAGTCTCAGTTTGCGGATAACTCGCATCTGATTACAATAGTTATCTTGCAATAAGTTACTGTGCCAAGTTCAATGAATGTTTCATATTAAAGTTTACTGTGAACATATCTTTCCATCGCATGCACAGAAGGTTGTTTGATACGAGATGCTGTAGCCTTACGTCCTAATCCACCTGTTGACATCTTTCTGCAGTATCGCCTTCCTCATCTTCTCCATACTGTGCCTTTGCTTGTTTTATAGACACTTCCCCCAACTTGATGCCCATTTTTTCCATTTTCTCACGAAAGGAGTTCATACCTGCCTCGGTTGTAACAAAGATAGTTTCGTCTACAGCAGCTTGCATTCCGCACCTTTCATACATACCAAACAAAGAATATGCGGACATGGAAATAGACTCAATCTCATCACCCTCCTTCACCTCGGGGAATCCTTTCAAGAGAACATTTGTTGCTGCATGATACACGATCCCATGCTTGAGAACACCGGGATACGAAATACCCAGTTCTTCTTCTTGAATTAAATTCTTCTCAAAACAGCTCTTGCAACACAAACGTGGTAAGCCCCGATGGATACGCTGTAACGAAGTACCCATTTTGACAAACTGCATGATATTTTGAAGAATCATGATGTAAGTCGACTCTTTGACACTTGCCTCGTCTACCTTACCCTTGCCATTGACCGGAAGAGCCATCTTACAACAGAACGGACACTGAAGAATTGCAAACGAATCAGGCCAGTTGTAGCTTGAATTTCCCTTTGCAAAACGTTGTGCAAAGTGCAAAACGTCTTCCTTATCAAGATAGCATTCTCCCATGAAGATGGTGCTTTCACTGCCCCTACACAAGTGAGGCAGATCGACATGGTAAACAGGTTGCTTGGGATCCCAACTTTTTGCAAAACCCATTTCTACTTCATCATATCCTGCGCCTCTCATCATGTTGACGGGCACACCATGAACTCTCTTGCTCATTAAAAACGGCGCTGTTTTACCCACAGTGAGCATACATGGCATCTTTGGGTAATTGAGCATCCCTTCTGTCTCATATGTAACGGGCATCAATGCAAGATCTGTAGATCCGGTCTCATTGACTGACGTGCCATTCAAAGCGTCGAGCTGGGCGAATATTTCCTTTCGTTTTTCTGAAATTGTAGATTCGTACACCAAGGCTTCATTCAGTTCACGAACGATCGATTTCTTGATGACATTATTTTTCCATGAGTTGCCAATGATCTCCTCGTTCGATCTGGGAACGGTAGGGGTGGATGTTGCAGACGACGCAGTGGCTGAGGCAGCGGCTTTCTTCTTGCCGCCGCCCTTCTTCTTCGAGCTCTTCTTCTTTGATGGGGGCATAATTTTATAATGCAATTGAATTGAATTGAATTGCAACCGAAAGAATTGCAACGTTCAAGTACTGGACTTATGTTCCTACGGACTCGATCGGGCAGAACCTACTAACTAAACTAACCCAACGTCCAGAGACTTGCTACATACTTGCTACTTGCTACCATCGACATGATCTGACATGATGCGAATGAGGGATCGCGTCCCAGTCGCGTCCCAGTCGCGTCCCCCCCGATCCCCGATCGTCCGTCTGTCACACATTTTTTTACGACTCTCATTTTAAGTCTGGAGTTGGAGTTGGAGTTGGAGGTCGATACAAACTGAACCTGCATGCGGTATTGTAAGGGTGTTAAGAGACAACGGATATTGTACAAATAGAAAGAAGTTGAGTAATATCTTATGGCAAAAGAGCTCGGCGTTACAATTAGAGCCATGTATATACTAATCACAAAACCTTGGATGGATAATGGATATTATCTATCTTTAGCAGAAATCTTTGTCAGCTTTGGCACTACACTACTTCTTTGCCAGATAAATCATATTCGCAATTAGATCCTCACAGAAATTCTGGGCTTCAAATATATCTCTTCTCCGACCTGTTGCAATCATGCCTTCAACTCTTCAATCTCATCCTTCTGCACCATCCGTTCTAGTTCTTCTTTCACTTCCTTCATCTTAACTGCCATTTCATGTTTCTCGTTTCTAACTTGCTCCAACATCGCCCGCAACTCGTCAATAGCCTTCTTCGTCGCCGTTTCATCATCAGTCTCTGCCTCTGCTTTCTCTTCTACGGAAGGTGCAGCATACAGTGCAATATTGACCAAGAATACCACTAGTAGAGAAAAGACCACTACACGCCAATCATAGTCAAGAGAAGTCATGGTCAGAAGATCATTCATTTCCATTTCGCTGGTGAATAAGAATAGTATTGAAAGCAGCATGTGTTGTGCAGGTTGCTGTGTGGAGGTGAGTTTGACCGACAGGATTGATTATATTTGACTGCATTTTACCCATACAAACATGATTGATTGATATTGAATTGCTTGAATGGTTCAGTTTCTTCTCATGCCCATTCAGACCAAAGAGAAGCACATGCTTATAAACCCTCTCTCTTTCTCTTTCCTAATAACACGTTCTAAGACTTGTGAAAATGGACATGCACAAGTCTACCATCCCTATTCTCCCAAACTCGAGTCTCGCTACTTAGTCTCGTAACCGGACCTCCCTTGTCGGAAGAATCGACACTTTGATCCATTCGAACATAACTAATCACCGCTGCCGATCCATCCCCACATCCGTCAGAGCAGCACCCTCCTCCAAGCCATCTTACGTGTGGATTCGACATTGTAATGTTGATTTTGGTTGCAGACTGTGCTGCTTTGCTGTCGGCGGTTGTTGTTGCTACTGCATCATCCTGGCCACCATTGCTATTGTCACCACCTCCATAAAAGTCGAAATAAAACTTGTGAAAACGTTTTCCACTAATCAACATCCCATTGGACTCAGGTTCAAATGCCGTTAGATCATCCGCACAGAGTTCATTGTAGGTGTGATAATCGCACCGTGAAATGGCATTGAGTAGTGTTTGATTGGCAGATATGACATCGGCGGTTGTGAATTTGCCGGATGATGATACTAGTGTGGAGGCTGTTGTTGTTGGGTCGCTGTTGATTAGTAGTAGGGCTCCGTCAGTGTGAGTTTGTTCTTCAACGCCGTCTTGTGAGTGGGCTGCATAGCGACTACGCCATTTTCCGGACATCGTTTCGCTTACTGGCAGAGTAGATTTGTTCATAGTTCATAGCCAATAGTCTACAGCTTGTTGCTTTTGTACTTCAGTATGTCAGCTCAGCGTCAGCGTCCGTCAGGA
>Ga0209652_1002954_pt1 | contig 12799 bp, 30 predicted proteins | sample SaaInl74LU_5_DNA_FD_184641 | JGI IMG/M metagenome (GOLD analysis project Ga0209652, IMG submission 184641) | Marine microbial communities from expanding oxygen minimum zones in the Saanich Inlet - ESP_74LU_5_DNA (SPAdes) (version 2) | ecosystem: Environmental > Aquatic > Marine > Intertidal zone...
AAATAAAACTTAAGTAAAAATGAAAAAAACACTATTTGACGAACTATTTTGGAATGGCTTTGGAGCCCTAGACGGATTTAACTTAAACTATGGCACACCAAAGGTAACTAGAAAAGACGGAGCTCTCTTAACTGAAGTTGCTCTGCCAGGCTACTCAAAGGATGATGTTAGTGTAACAGTTGAAGGTAGAACTCTAACGATCGAAGCTGAAATCGAAGAGGCAGATCAAAGCTACTTCAAGAAGTCCTTTAAGAAAATGTACGAGCTGCCGGAAGACGTTGATGCGGATCAGATTGAGGCTAAGCTTGAGAACGGACTCTTAACCTTAAAGATGGGTAAGTCCGAGAAAGCGACTAAGGTCAACATTCTCTAAAAAACTTTGATGCTGGGTCAAAAAAAGTTGGCCCAGCATTTTTTTATGTCACCCTTTTTTATTATATTTACACTGTAATTAAAAGATAAGACATGCACAAGACAAACGACTGGGTAATACCAATGGGCACAAAGAAGATCGTTCAGATCGAGGCCATTGAAGAATATGATGATGTTGTAGTCGCTTACACATCAGACCGCTCAGCATATCCGATAAATAATCTAGAGGACATTCGAACAGTTTATCAACGAGAATTCAAAACAGAGAAATAATATGGAAGACGATTTTAACTTTGACGATTTTATGGAAGAGAGCAACGGTGCTTTCGAAGCCAAACTAGAGGAATACCGTGAGCGCATGATGCTCGAGGCTATTGAACAGAACTACAAACAGCTTGAGGCTAACGGCCTTGGTGAATGGCATCTGCGCAATATGGAGAATAATGAGATTGTCTCACTACAACAGACTCTCGATATTATGCTTAAGCACTTCGAGGCTGAAGAAGACTTCGAAAAATGTATTGTGATTAAGAAAGAGTTAGACAAAGTAACAGACGCAGTCAAGCTAGATATATAAACTGCGTATCACTTATATTTCACCGCAGTGATGCGGGCCCCCGGAAAGCCAGCTTAGAGCTGGCTTTTTTCTTTGATATATAAAATAAAACTTACTAAAAATGGCTTGTAAAAATTGTGAATGCGAAAACTGTACATGTAACGAATCTTGTACTACAAACGGATGCCACTGTCAATGTGGCTGTGATTCTTGCAAAGACGGCTGTTGCTACGGAGCATGAGACATTTAAAACTATACGAAGAATTTGTGCTACAGGATCTTGAACAAGAATTCGAGATTGAGCTTGAACTTTGGGACAACGGTGAGTACCTGGAACTGGGTAAGATCATTATTCCGAAAGAGAAGAGAGCCGGTGGCGTTGGATCTGAAGTTATGCAGAAGGTTGTTGAATACGCTGACGAAGTTGGCAAGGACATTCGACTAACACCAAGTACAGACTTCGGTGCAACCTCAACTGGTAGACTAAAGAAGTTCTACAGCAAGTTTGGCTTTGTAAAAAACAAGGACCTTAAGTATAAAGACTCAATGGTAAGATATACAGAAAGATGAAATACATAAAACTATACGAAGAGTTCACGAACGAACGCATCAAGGCTTCTGAAGCTTATGATACAAAGAATGGCGTCCAGACTGTAATTGACGGTAAAAGAGACTTAGTATTCATTTCAACGATGGACAACTCAATCTATCGACCAAACAACGAGAAAGAATTAGCTGCAATGGAATATGGCCTAGAGAATGGTCTAAAAGCTATTGAAGTTAAAGGTAAACCTGATGGTAAAGCTTGGGTAATGTACAAGAACAACAAGAAGGCTGCTCAGAAACTTGCAGACTATGCAGAGAAGAATGGTGGTTATCTAAGCGACGATACACCAGAAGAGGCAAGGTATGTTGGTGATCTACTTGGCTACGACAAGAAGGACATCAAGGCATTTATCAAGAGAGTCTATAAGGTAGATGAGACTGAGGCACGAGCAGACCTTAAAGATGAAGATGCCAAGCTGATGAAGATCAGACATTTCCAAGGCTCAATCCAAGACCTTGACGACTGGCTTAGAAGTAAGATTGGTGAAACAAATCCACACAAGGATGTTATAATGACAAACGGGCCACAGCAAGGCCAGAAAGATAAGTCATTACCATATCAAGATTTTCAGAATGGTGATTCTGACCTAATAAAGAATAGACATGGACGAAAAGACAGCTAAAGAATTAATAAAGCAGCTTACACGCGTTGCTGACGCACTCGACAAGAAGAATGTGATTGAAGAGAAGAAGCTTAAGCGTGATGATAAAGTTTCAAAGCTACAAGAAAAGAAGCTGCGCAGCGATCTTCGAGAGACTATCAACATCGACGAGGATAAGGTAATAAAATTAGGACCTAATATCGGAAGCGAAGGATGAGCCATTACGATACGTTAGGCGTTAGCGAAAACGCAACGCAAGATGAGATCAAGAAGGCTTATCGCAATTTAAGCAAACAACACCACCCTGATATTAGCGGTGGCGACGATGTTAGGTTTAAAGAGATCGCCGAGGCTTATGATGCAATTGGCGATGAAAACAAGAGATCAAATTATGACAACCAACGAAGGCAAAATGACTTCTTTACGAGGTTTAACCAGCAGGACCGTTTTAACATGTCCGACATGTTTGATCAGGTCTTTGGCAATGCATTCAACAGCCAACAAAGAAGACAGAAAGGACAGGACATCAGAGTCCAAATCCATGTTTCATTTGATGAAGCGTTTCATGGCACAACTAAAACTTTTGACGTTAACGGGCAGAACATACGAATGACGTTTAAAGCTGGTCTAAAAACAGGCCAGCGTTTCAGAATAGCTGAAAAAGGCTATCCACATCAACTTAACTCAAGCTTACCAAACGGAGACCTTGTAGTCGAGATCCATGTTATCTCAGATAGCAGGTTCATTATGCAAGGCAACGACATCTGGCTAGAGAAGACTCTTCCATGGTATGACGTTATGTTAGGGTGTTCAATTCCACTAGAAACACCGGAAGGCTTGATTAATCTTAAGATACCAAGAGGTACTTACCCAGAAAAGACATTAAGGCTTAAAGATAAAGGCTATCCTGTTTACGGTACAGAACAAAGAGGATCTATTTTAGTAAAAATACATGCTTCGTACCCAGAATTAAACGAAGAACAACTAGAATATATAGAAAAGATAAAGCAAAACAATGGATGATTCAGAAATGTTTATGAACTTTTACGATCCACATCATGGATCGCCATTTCACGGGATGGTTGCCAGTCTAATCTTTACACACAGAGACCAGTTCTATCAAGCACTGTACGAAGCCATTGCTAAACATCCAAGTTACGTTGTTCTTTCAGATCTAGAATCAGAAAAGAAGTTAAAGGTCTTAGAAGGTATGATTCAATACTACGAGGCTAAAGAGTCTTACGAAAAATGTGCCACACTGTTAAACATTAAAAAAGAAATCGAAGAATATGTTGAAAATTGAAGTCGGTAAAGGTGGCATTGAAAAGGCACTTAAACTATACAAATCCAAAGTAATACGTACAAAACAGCTCAGAGAACTACGTGAGCGTCAAGAACATGTTAAGCCATCTGCTAAGAAGAGAAAGCAGAAGATGAAGGCTAAGTACGTAGAAAGCAAGTTTAGATCGAATCAAGACTAAACTTATACCATAAAGATATACTACTATTTTTAACTCTATTTTTTAGTTAAGATGAAAGCCAGTCAAAATATATATGATGTGCGGTACAATAAACGTACTCGCAGATCAAATATGAAAAAAGAAGGCAATACGATAATGAGCGGATTTATTTCAAACTCAGACAAAGACAGTCTGATGAGAGCATCTTATTACCAAATCACACGTAACTTTACTAAAACAGTGAACCGCTTCATAGTATTCAAAGATGACGATAGATTAATAGAGATACCTCATGGCATTAGTCAGAGATCTAAATTTATAGATCTAATGGTTAGGTACTTCGAGGAAATCGAAGAGTATGAGAAATGTGAAAGACTAATGAAGTTAAGAGAACTAGTCATAATGGCTGGGGATTAAACACAATAAATTAAATGACAAGGAGAGCTAATAAAGGAGATAACAACGAACTGCTAAAGAGAGTACAGTTAAGGCAGTCACAACAAAAATATTTAAACCAAATTGAAAACAATGAAATAACATTTTGCTACGGACCAGCTGGAACTTCGAAAACGTTTACAGCTTGTTTTGCAGCACTTAAACTCTTAAAGGAGAAGAAGATCAAACATATCATCTTATGTAAGCCAATCCAGGAAGCTGGCGAGAAGTTGGGCTTTCTACCAGGTGATAAAGACGATAAGGTAGATCCTTATATGAAATCTTACAAGTCTAATATCGAGAAGATCATTGGACATGAAGAGACCAAACTCTTATTCGACAAGAATATTATTAAGTTCGAACCCTTAGCTTATATGCGCGGTGATACATTTGACGACTCACTAATGATTCTTGACGAAGCTCAGAACGCAACCTTTAAGCAGCTAATGTTATTTGTAACTCGAATGGGAAGAGACTCTAAAGTTATTGTAACCGGAGACGTAAGCCAGCATGATATTGCAGCATCTAGAGTTTCATTGCCCGATTTTATCAATTTGATCGGAAACGTAAAAGGTGTTGGCACACATATCTTCAACGACAAAGATATAGTAAGAGCCAAGATTTTACAAGACATTGTAAAACGGTATGACCTTTGGAGACATGACGCTGAGAAACAGTAATCGAAGATATGTGCTATAATGATCTGGACTTAAGTCCAGATCAATAGCTAAGAAAGGCACATAAACAAATCTAAAGCTTCACATATAACTTTAAAGAAATTTATAGATGAAGCAGATCCTATTAAAATCAAGCCACATGAACGACCTCGATATAACAGAGGTTGGCATCGATGAGGCTGGAAGAGGCGCACTTGCAGGTCCGGTTACGGTTGCTGCATGTATTATGCCACATGGTTTTCAACATGAGTTAATTAAAGACTCAAAGCTGCTTTCTGAAGGTCAGAAGGTAGAGGCTCGTAGGCTAGTTCTAGACAACGCAATTGCATATTCAATAGTTCATATTCCAGTAGAGGAAATCGAGTCCACAAACATACTGAAAGCGACTCTGAACGGCATGAGACTCTGTCTTGATAAAATAGCCGAAGAGAACGAGTTCCACTTCATTCTAGTCGATGGAGATCAGTTCCACGGATACAACGGGATACCTTACGGAACTATCGTAGGTGGAGATAACATGTACGTTAGCATTGCAGCAGCCTCAATTCTTGCAAAAACAGAGCGAGATAATCTGATGCGAGCGTTAAGCCAGAAAGAAGAATACTTGGCTTATGGCTGGGGCAGCAACAAGGGCTACGGTACAAAACAACACAGAGACGCTATCGTTAACGAAGGTGCTACTCCACACCACAGACAATCATTCATTAGTCACATGTTGACTAAAACAACCACCTTGTTTTGAGATCACTTTTAATAGGTAGTAGTCTATTTCTACTGGGTCAATCACTAATCTGGATTCAAACTAACGGGCAGTTTGTCTGGCCTTGGTTTAAGAAGAACCCAATTCCAATCTCAATAGTTTTTGGCTCGGTGATCAGTTATATTCTGATCTATGCAACTAGATTTGTAGTTGAATATTTTGACGGTATGCTATGGCCAAGCAGATTCATTGGCTTTGCTACTGGCATCGTCTCATTTGCAGCCTTAACATATATCTTTCTTGATGAAGGTATTACGCTTAAGACTGGAGTTTCACTTGGGTTAGCAATAGCACTTATCATGATACAATTATTCTGGAAATGAAATTAAAAGACCTTGATAAAATTGAATTTAAGAAGCCACCTACGGTAGCAGTTTACCGTAAGACCAAGGCGGGTAAAAAACAATACATGCTCGTTACTCTGAAAAGTGTTGACATTGTCAACAACGCTAGAGCTCAGAAACCATTGATCGATCATAAGTATGATATTGTCGATCTAGGAGTTGGCGAGTCATTCATCGAGCACTGGATGCACAAACATAAGATCAAGACATTTGAATTTGTTGAATAAATCTGCAAAAAAGTTGCAAAAAAGTTTTCAGGTGTCAATCTTTTTTATTATATTAGTACTGTAATTAAACACAAACACAAATGAACAAACTATCAGAAACATTCGGCCTTTTCATTGTTGGCATCCTTTTAATCGCATTTATGGCAGCTCTTATGGCATTCCCAACAATGTGGTTATGGAATACATGTCTAGAACCTGCAATAGATGGAGTCAACACAATCAGCTTCTGGCAAGCACTTGGACTAAACTTCTTGTTCTCAATCTTGTTTAAATCAAATACTAAGATTACCAAGAATGAAAAATAAGAAGATTGTTTACATAGACATGGATGGCGTTCTCGTCGATTTAGTCAGTGCAGTCTACGAAAAATATGTCCATGCTCTTGGCAACGATGGGTTTGATGTAGGTAAAGTGATTGACCAAGATGCAGAACCATTCTACAAAGCAGCACCAATACCAGGTGCGGTAGAAGCCTTTAAGCAACTCAGCAATGACCCAAGGTTTGACGTCTATATTCTGTCAACAGCGCCTTGGGCTAATCCAGAGTCATTAACTGCAAAACGAGTTTGGGCAGAGCAACACCTCGGCCAAGACGTTAACCGAAGACTTATTTTTACACACAACAAGAATTTAATGATCGGTGACTATCTGATCGACGACCGACCAAACAACGGCGCGTCAGAGTTTAAAGGTCAAGTGATTAAGTTTGGTTCGGAAGAATGCCCGAACTGGGAAACAGCATTGCAAATCTTAAACTAAAATAATGGAACCTGAAGTTAGAGCTATTTACGATAAATGTACAGATGTAATATCATCGTGTATAAATAGAAACCACATAAAAGCTACTGGTAGATATAAAAATTTAGCTATAAAACGTATTCTAGAACTGAGCGATAACCCTGTAGTAGATACTATAGTACATAATATTAATCTTCATTTTAAGCTTAAAGTTAGACACTTGTAAAAACTGCAAAATAATTGCAAAATAATTGGCCTGAGATTTTTTAGTCTCAGGTTTTTTTATTATATTTACACTGTAAAACAAACAAAGATGAAACAATTGACAGTAATATTCGATTTAGATGGCACATTGGCCTTAATCGACAAGCGTAGAGCATTGGCTGCAAAGGCTAATGGTAAAATCAACTGGAAGACTTTCTTTGCTCCAGAGAACATTGCTTTGGACGAGCCAAACATGCCAGTCATCAAGTCTTTCCAGGCGATGAAAGCTGCCGGCTTTAGAGTTGGTATCTTCAGTGGCAGAGACTCAATCTCAAGAACTGAAACTGAGGCATGGTTGGCTGAGAACGGCATTCAACCTGACTTCTTGTTCATGCGAATGCAGGGCTCTTTCACACCAGATGATGTCTTGAAGAAAGAGTGGTTAGATCAAGAGATGGCAGCTGGCCACGAGATCATGTGTGTCTTTGACGACCGAGACAAAGTAGTAAAAATGTGGAGAGAGAATGGCATTAGCTGTTTTCAAGTAGCTCCAGGTAATTTTTAAAAGATAAAACAATGATACGAAGATTAGAATTTAAAGACGGGATTATTCCAGGCGATGTTGTAAGAGACATGCTAAAAATATTTTATGATGATCGTATTGATGTTGCATTTCAACAACGAAAATCATTTGATGAATATTACTATGATCGTGATCATCTATGGGTTTATTTATCACTAAAACAAATCCAACAATTAAATGACTTGTTCTACGAAGTTAAAATAGGAAACGAAGAAATATTAATCTTATATTAAAATTATGAAAATATTATATTTACTTAGAGGATTGCCAGGCAGCGGTAAATCATCAGTTGCAAAATCGTTAATGAATGCACAAACAGGTCATGTAGAGGCTGATATGTTCTTTATGGACAACAATGGTAACTACAACTTCGATGCTTCTAAATTAAAGGAAGCGCATGAATGGTGTAGAAAAGAAACTGAAGACTATATGAAACCTCATGGCTTTGATACTGTTATTGTCTCAAATACATTCACACAAGAATGGGAAATGAAACCTTACTACGAATTAGCTGAAAAGTATGGGTTTGTAGTATTCTCATTAATTGTTGAGAATCGACATGATGGTGTTAACGAACACAACGTACCAGAAGAAACTTTAGTTAAAATGGAAAACCGATTCCAAGTAAAATTAAGATAAGATGGAAAGAAATCAATTTTTAGAAGCAGATGGACTCTATTGGGAGTCAGAAACCCACGAATGGTTTAATGATAGAATCTCAACACAACACGCTCATAAAAAGAGTGAGCTTGGGGGTTCAGGAACTCAGAATGATGCCCTACCTAATCTTTATTGCTTTGTTGTTAGGGATAAAGCGACAGGAGAATATGATAGAGTTGTGGTCAATAACTTAAACAGTGAAGTTGTTTATGAAACAAAATCATTGGAAGATTTAGGGTTTTGGATTGATAAAATGAAAGTAATTAAACGATTTAATTAAGATGAAAACCAAAGAAATTAAATTAAATGAACAAACCGAGCAATTGGATATACCTGTTATTAGCGGTAGTTTTTCAATGCAGGATTTGTTTGATGCTTTTAGTCATTATGCTTTTACTTCAATAGGTAATCAACCATATAATGAAGCAGAACTCATAGAGCATTTTGATGAATGGTTTAGGGGTAGATTTAGTAGTCAATAAAATTACCGTTAACGGAATTGTATATGCCACGTTGCGTTATAAATAAACAGAAATATTTAATAATTAAACACTAAAAAGCAATGTGATATACATTGTTATAATGCGTTATTGGAATGGAACTATACGAAATAATGAAACACGAAGGATTAGGTGTGCAGGAATGCCCAATCGAAACTAGCGGAACTGGAATTATATTTAAAGATAAAGAAGAAGCTGAAAAAGAATCGAATAGATTGTGGCTTGAAAATACCACAGAAGAAGACAGAAACTCTAGTTGGTGCTACTTAAAATACTCTGTTAAAAAAGTGGTTGTTAGATAATGCACTACAACTATATTAAATATGTAATAACACATTCACCCAAGAATGGGAAATGAAACCTTACTATGAATTGGCTGAAAAGTATGGGTTTGTAGTATTCTCACTAATTGTTGAGAATCGACATGGTGGAATCAACAAACATGGAGTGCCTGAAGAGGCACTTGAGAGAATGGAAAACAGGTTTCAATTAAAACTTAGATAAGATGGAAAGAGAACTATATTTTAAACAAGGTATTATAAGTGGTGATATGGTAAGAGATGTGCTATCAGTTTGGCCTCATCTTGAAAATGTATTTGAACAGCGAAAATCATTTGATGAATATTACTATCCAAATAAAGTAGTTGTTGATATTTCAATAGATGACTTACAAAAATTAAGTGAACTTTATATCGACATTAATATTAACTTTCAAGAAATACAATTAGATTAGTTAAAATGGAACAAATTAAATTTAACATCAATCACTCAGTTAAAGTAAAAGTAACCGAATATGGTTATGAAGTATGGTTAGCTCATGAGAATAAGTTTGTACATTTTTCAGGTACCATTAAACCGGTTACTATTGAAGAATTAAAGGCGAAGCAAGATGAAGATGGTTACACTAAATTTCAATTATGGGATATGATGTCAATCTTTGGATCTAAAATGCAAATGGGTTTTAAGAATCCAATTGATACTAACATTATCCTTTTACCAGAAAAATATTAAAATAAATCTAATAAATAAGACATGCAACTTAAAACATTTACAGAATTCCAAATGGTCAACGAGGCGCAGAGCTCACTTAGGCTCAATGTGCCTTCAGATATTATAGACCTACATAAACTATTCCAAAAGAATGGTAAGGAGCTCTATATTGTTGGCGGTGCAGTTCGAGATGCTATCCTAGGTAAAAAGCCAAAGGACTTTGACTTAGCGACCGATGCTTTTCCAGAGGAGGTTGTTAAGATAGTACAAGATGCTGGTTACTCAACAGTTGGTGAAGTTGGTCAGCAGTTTGGTGTTGTGATTGTACAGATACCTTCTGATAAGAATGGAGTTGAGATTGCTACCTTTCGTGAAGATATTGGCAGTGGCCGTAGACCAGAAGGTGTAAACTACTCAACGATCGACAAGGACGTTCTCAGACGTGACCTAACAATCAACGCACTCTTCTACGATATTGGCAAGGGTGAAGTGGTTGACCTAGTCGGCGGCTTAAAGGACATCCAAGATCAGAAGATCAGAACAGTTGGCGTAGCAGCTGACAGATTTGCTGAAGATCCACTTAGAAAGTTGAGAGCACTCAGATTCGCTGGGCGTACAGGTTCGAAATTAGAAGCTGAGACCGCAGACGCAATCTTGACCGATAACAGTCTAGAAGGAGTCAGTCCAGAGAGAATTCGCGATGAGTTTAAGAAGTCAATTGAGTCTGCGAAAAAGGTAAAGGACTACCTAAAGATGGTTAGTGAGTTTAATCTATGGTCGGTAATGTTTCCAACACTACAGGTCAACGAGGCTTTCGTCGAGTCTAGTCTCTGGTTAGTGCAGCTGGCAATGCTCTTTGGTGACAACGAGCGTGAGCAGATTAAGAAGGAAATGAACCGAATGACATTTACTTCAGATGAGACGGACTCAGTGCTCTTCTTAAAGAGTCTGATGAGCTTTAAAGCCGAAGATGTGTTTGACCTTTACAAAGAACGTGAGCGCGCTGACATAGACAAGAACAATATTACCGTATTTGCGAAGATAAATAGATTAGATCTTAAGCTAGTTCGAGCTTTTTTAAAGTACAAACCAACAACCGACGGTAGAGAGGTCATGAAAAAATATGGCGTAAAAGGTCCGCAGATCGGAGAGAAGATCAAGGAACTAGAAGCTGAAAAATTTAAAAAGACAATATGAAAAAAGTAGGGCTATACGAACAGTTCGTCAACGAGAATTTTATCTTTGATAAAATTAACAACGAGCCACTCTTCGATTCAGAAGAGCAGATGTCAGCAAGTGACTTCTTAAAGAGAATCAAGAAATCACCAGAGGCAAAAGAGGCAGTTCAGAAGAACCTAAACTTCGGTAAAGGTATTACTGCAGTTAAGTATCTAAAGAAGGCTCTACCGGTTAGACTTGAAGTTAGAGTCTACAGATCAGAGTGGAATTATGGCGGCAATCTAGTCCTTACAATCGGTGTTGTTGGTATGGGTACCGCAACTTATAGGGATGCTCCTTTAAGTTATTCCTCAGGTGATAGCACAAGAGGCCCTGGTTATTCAGTAGGTCACTACTTTGAAGGTCTAAAACATCCAGCCGGAGACAAACCAATCGAAAAGTACGTTACTTATGGTACTTATAAAGCTATCTCTAAACACGATGAGATGTTAGAGGATATTGTTAAGATCTTTAAGGCTTACGAGCAGAAGCACGGCTCGGCTTTTAACCCAAAAGAGGCTAAAAAGATGGCTAAGAAGAGAGCTGCAATTGAGAGTCAATTTAAAACTCTAAACGATAAAGTTAGCAAGGACTACTATGCAATGAAGGACGTTGCTAGAAAGTTAGGCATTGATACAAGACAGCCTCAGTTAGTTATGAAGCACAACGAACTACGTATGAAGATTGACGAGCCTAGACAGTATAGACATCCGGATGAGTATAGTACAGATGCTACAATGAGCAAAGACTACAGTAAGTTCGAGATACTACAGTCAAAGATTATTGATAAACTACAGAAATTTGCAGACAAACATGGTATTGAATTAAGTGTAGCTGCATCTTGGAGTTACTAACGAATATGACAAATTGTTAATAACTTTTTGCAAAATAATTGGCCTGACATTTTTTTATGTCAGGCTTTTTTATTATATTAGTACTGTAATTAAAAGCACCAACATGAGATATTTAGTAAGATACTGGAACGGACAAGAAATCATCAACGACCTTAGAACTAACAACATTTCACAAGCAATCGCCAGAGAGATTGAATTACGTGAAAAATATGGTAAAGATAACGTATGGATGGCTGATGCTGTTCAAGAAATAATGGTAGGCTAAAAAAATAAGAGTTATGAAAAAATTAGAATTTGCTCGCGACATTATTGCATATGATGCAGCTATTATGGATGCTGTAGAGTTCCAACAGTTTTTAGAAGATCTAGATATATCACATGAGTGGAACGAAGTTACAGTATATGACTTTAACGACGGCATATACGATGTGTATTTAATTGACATTGATATGCCAGTAAGATTCATTAACGGAGTATTCGTCCCAGAAGAAGATTAATTGTTAATAACTTTTTGCAAAAAAGTTGGCCTGACATTTTTTTATGTCAGGCTTTTTTATTATATTAGTACTGTAATTAAAACTTAACACAATGATACAATTTAAAGACCTTATTTTCAAAGATCACTATCACATGATTAACGCAAATCACGTATTCGATAACGATTGGGAGATCTCAGTTTCAGCAGGAGTTGGAGCTTACTGTACACCAAGAGAAGATATAAAAGATCCAGCAAAATTTTCATCATTTGAAATTGCAATCTTTAATCCGGAAGGACACTTTGCAACACGTGAAGTTTTACAAATTGACGACGATGTTGCTGGATGGCAAGGAAGAGAGGATATTAATAACATTATAGAAATGATAATCTCACAATAATATGAAAAAGAAGCTAAAATCAAAATTATTAACGTATTTATTTAATGACTGGGTTAAAACTGAAGAAGACATAGAAACTCTTCAATTGACCAAAATGATGATTGAAAACAGAGCTAACACTATTTGTCCACCTAAAC